>Ga0182033_10000006_pt1 | contig 97043 bp, 75 predicted proteins | sample tim00Cox0000000H_FD_125968 | JGI IMG/M metagenome (GOLD analysis project Ga0182033, IMG submission 125968) | Lab enrichment of tropical soil microbial communities from Luquillo Experimental Forest, Puerto Rico - timezero.00C.oxic.00.000.00H | ecosystem: Environmental > Terrestrial > Soil >...
ACACGCGAGGGAGTTTTGGCCTCATCGCCGATCACGGGCGAACTCATAGCCTGTGTCCCGATCACAAGCCCGGAGGAGGTGAGCGCAGTCATAGGTCGGGCCGCTCAGGCATTTCACGCCTGGCGCAAGGTCCCGGCGCCGCGGCGCGGGGAGTTCGTGCGGGTTCTCGCGGAGGAATTGCGCGCTACAAAGGATGATCTCGGCCGGCTCGTGACGCTTGAGACGGGCAAGATCGTGTCCGAAGGACTCGGCGAGGTCCAGGAGATGATCGATATTTGCGACTTTGCCGTTGGGTTATCGCGGCAGCTCTATGGCCGCACCATCACGACCGAGCGCGCCGACCACCGAATGATGGAGACTTGGCATCCGCTCGGCGTCTGTGGCGTCATCTCCGCTTTCAACTTCCCGGTGGCGGTGTGGTCCTGGAATGCGGCTCTCGCTTTCGTCTGTGGCGACCCGGTGGTGTGGAAGCCATCCGAAAAGACTCCGCTCACGATGCTGGCCACACAGGCGGTCGTCGAGCGCGCGATGCGGCGATTTGGTAACGCGCCCGACGGCCTGTCCGGGGTTGTGATTGGCGGCCGCGATATTGGCCAGGCTCTCGTCGCCGACGCCCGAGTGGCGGTCGTATCGGCTACGGGTTCGACCGCAATGGGCCGGGACGTCGGCCCACGTCTCGCCGCCCGCTTCGCCCGTGCGATCCTTGAGCTCGGCGGCAACAACGCTGCCATCGTCGCGCCGTCGGCCGATCTCGATCTCGCAGTCCGCGCCATCGCGTTCGCGGCCATGGGCACAGCGGGCCAGCGCTGCACGACGCTGCGGCGGCTGTTCGTGCATGACAACGCCTATGAGCGTCTAGTGCCGCGGCTCTCGCAGGTCTACGCCTCGGCCAAGGTCGGCGATCCGCGCGAGGAAGGAACGCTCGTCGGTCCGCTTATCGACCGGCGCGCCTTCGAGAGCATGCAGCGGGCGCTGGAAGAGGCGCGTGAGGCCGGCGGCGTCCTGCATGGTGGGAAGCGCATCGCGGGAATCGGCGGCGAGAATGCCTATTACGTGCGTCCCGCTCTCTGCGAGATGCCGGAGCAGATTGGTCCGGTATTGCGCGAAACCTTTGCGCCGATTCTCTACGTGATGCGTTATTCCGAACTTGATGAGGCCATTCGGTCGCATAACGCTGTCGGCGCGGGTCTCTCCTCTTCCATCTTTACGCTCGATGTGCGCGAGGCAGAGAGATTTGTTTCGACGACGGGCTCGGACTGCGGCATCGCCAACGTGAATATTGGGCCTTCGGGAGCCGAGATCGGCGGCGCCTTTGGTGGCGAGAAGGAGACTGGCGGCGGTCGCGAGGCCGGCTCCGACGTGTGGAAGGCCTATATGCGTCGGGCAACCAACACGGTCAATTTCGGGATGCAGCTTCCGCTCGCGCAGGGCGTGAGGTTCGACATTGAAGAGTGACCGATACGGCATTTTTTCGCCAACGTATCCGCGCCTTTTCCGGATGTACGCCGGGCGCGGCCTCAGTGTTGTTTCAGCTTCGCCATGATCGGTTTACGCCGCGTTCATCTGCCTGTTGCCATTGTTTCGATTGGGAGAGGGCCAACCGCAAGGAAGAGCGTCATGAAAAAGAAGGTCAAGAAGAAATCAAAGGGAACGTAACGAAGTGCAACGCGCGCAAGGTTCGGCTTAGTCCGCCTGCCGCGCGAAAAGCATAAAAAGAAAAGCGGCCCCCTGACGCGGGGCCGCTTGTTATTGTGCCGGCCCGAGAACGATGCCGCGATCGCCGGATGTACGCCCTCCCACTGTCTCAAGGAGCCGCAAGTTAGTTCGCGTCTTGCGACCCTGTTGGTAGTTCCTGACGGTACACAGAAAATCCTGCGCTGGACCCGACAAAAACGGCCCCACCTTTGGTTCGGGCGGTTTGGCAATATCCGCCGCGGCGCGCCGCCGCTTGGCCCGGCGGCGCGCGCTATCATGGCGCACCATAGTTGTCTCTGTGCGGAGTTCAGGCGACGAGCGCTGTCAGCTTGGACTTCAGAGTATCAACACTCGGTTTCAACACCTCGGCAACCCCGGGAATGGCAAGCACCTTATCGCATAGTTGATTGACAGCCGGCATCAGCGGATTGATCACGGCGGCAATGAGCTTCCGCTGTTCGGCCGACAATTGCACGACTTCGCCGCCGGTCTTGTCGATTTGCGCCGTAGCCTCTTGCAGTTTGGGCAGTGCCGCTTTTGCTGAGGGAACATCGGTCACGCCATCAAGCGTCGTGCGCAGGCTGGTGATGTTGTTGGTGATCTGTTTGCCGAGATCGACTCCTTGAACCGTCGCGTTCTGCGCCTGTGTCACGCCTTGCTGGGCGACCTCTTGTGTTGGCCTCACAGCGAAGTAGATGAGCAAGGCCGCTGCCGCCGCGAGCGGAAGGAGCCAGTAGAGCCAATTGGAGGGGGCAGACGCCGTACTGGTACCAGGCTGGCGCGCCGCACCGCTCAGACGCGATGCCTGTCGCATTGCCTCGTTGGCCCCGGCTGTTGCTGTTTGCGCAGCGTCACCGAGCGAGCTCAATAAACCTGTGCCGCTGAGCAGACTGCCTAAACCAGAGGGTAATGCCGCCGCTATATTGTCTTTCTGGCCCGCAAAGAGACTAGCAATACTGTTCGCATTGAGGCCATGCGTTGTCCCCTGGTGCTGGGCGATAGTGCCCATGACGATCGGAGCGAGCATTCCAAGCAGCGAACCACTCGCGCTCTGGCCCAGTCCGGTAAATCTAGCAATCGCGTTGGTAAGACCATACTGGTTTTGGCTACCCACCAATGACGAGAGCATCTGCGACCCCTTCTCAAGAAGCGAGGGCGCTTCCCCCGCTGTGAGCATGCTCGCAAGATTTCCAAGCGCGCCTGCTTGTTGCTTTGCGGCGTCGGCTAATTTCTGTGCGCCACCCGGCTGAGTGGCAGTGTTGTTAAACGCCGCCAGCAACGCCGGTACGGCGCCGGTAATGGCAGGCCCAACTTTGTTGCGATCAAGTCCGAGCGCAGCAGCAATGCGCTCGATCATGTCGGGCGTGAGATACTGCATCACGAGAGAAACGAGGTTGGCGGCCATGGGATACTCCTAACGTCGCAATGCCCGCTCGCCATACCCTCAAACAGAAGTTTAAAGTTCCTAGTATCACGCCTCCATCATACGTTGGTACAAAACTGTTACCCGAAAGGAAGTAAATACAAGTCGTTATATGGACCTAAAATTACTACCGATGCGATGGATACGTTTATCAAAATCTTCATAGTCGTGCTGCTTGCACTTGCCTTCATTGGCTGGCTCGCTGACCGACGCGCGACTGCCAGGAGGCCCGACGTCACGCCCGGACTATCGTTTCTGCCAGGTGACTTCAAATACGAGAGTCCGAACGGAAATGTCCGCATTTATTTCCCTATCGTGACGTCGATCGTCCTCTCAGTTTTACTTACCTTGATCCTTCGTTTCTTCAGCTAAGGCGGCCGCACCCCGCAAACTCAATTTAACCTTCGTCTAAGTCCCTTCCCCGTTGGCATAGCGTTCCCTTTCGTTCGAACTTTTCTCTCTCAGACAGGTTGCTGAGGCAGCTCTGTCGTAGATTCGACTATTATGACCAAGGTTCCCAATCAGATTGCGCTCCGGCGCCATCGTGGAAGTAAAATCTGCTCGTTGGCGATGATGGTCGGCGCAAGCATTCTTTTTGTTTTTGGAGCCTCGGATATTCGAAGCCTGACGCAGGCGCCGCCCGCCGCCGCTAAATCCCGCAACTCGGCCCCGCAGGACCGGGGGCAGACGCCGGCGCAACCCGCCCCTTATGACCATGACCTGCAGAGGTTGTCGGAAATTCTCGGCGCACTGCATTTCCTGCGTGGCATTTGCAACAGCAACGAAGGCCAGAAATGGCGGAACGAGGCGCTAGCCTTGATCGATGCGGAGGCACCGAACGGGAAGCGTCACGATGAGATGGTGGCAAGCTTCAACCGCGGCTATGGCGGTTTTCAGCAGAGCTATCGCACCTGTACCTCATCCGCCGACCTGCTCATTCGCCGCTATCTCGAGGAAGGCGCAAAGATCGCTCGCGACATGACCGCGCGTTACGCGAACTAACGCCCAGAATACACGCCCGCTTTTTATTGGAGCAAACAGATGTTCGGAAAAAGGGAGTTAGCAGACAGTATCAACCGCGATCTTGCTCACGCACGCAATAAACGCGATGCCCTTGCTGCCAGTGTCACTACGCTCACCGCAAAGATTGCCGAATTGGAAGCCCGTCTTTCTGCAGAAACCGAGCGGCGAGATCGCGAGCGCGCTGCGAGTGAGATCGTGGGGTTCAAAAAGCGAGTGAGAGACCGTTCCTCGGCGTTTGCGGCTGATGTTGCTGGGCTTCGCAACACGACTGAAGCGGCGGAGACACTCGTTCCTGAGGCTAGCGAACTTAATGAGTTACTAGACGTGATTGCCACTGAAGTCGCCAAAGCAATCGACGGCTTGTTGTGCGAGTTGGACCTGCGGATAGAGGCCGTGCGCGCTGGAAACGCTGCCCAACTACCACAGCCCCTTACTAGGTCTGCTGAGTCGCCGCAAATTAGCGGTCGCGTGCAGCGTCTTCGCAAATGGTTGTCTCACAGGAAGCCCACAAAAGAAGAATCAGCTGAAGATCGAGCAGCAGCGTGAACGCCTCAACATTTTAGCAGCGATCCGCCGCGCCTCGTTGTGTTAACACGGCTCGTTTCAGGACACGTCCAATGGTTTGTGTCTTTTCTCCGTTGGTATAGGGCATGAAACCCGGCGGACTGCTCTGAGTTAACCGCCGTGCCTTCGTTGCTCTGTTATTTTCTCTGCTGGATTACGGTTTTGACCGCCGCGGGGGTGATGATCGGCTTGGTCAACATTTCAGGAGCGGAAAGGGTGAGTCACTATCCGCATCCCCGCCCTGTAGTTGAACGCAATGACAGGGAACTGCGTGTTGTACTTAAAACAAATCACGGATCGCCGGCGAAGAATATAGAAGCCACGCACATACACAAAAAGCGTGCGCTTACGAGAGGCACGAACGGCGGCTACTAATACGGTGCGATGCCTTCTTCATCGGTGCCGACATGATGGACGAAAATGGTCGCGATTCGCATAGTACCCTAGCGTCTCCTGCGCCGGCAGCCACACCTGCTGCGAGGGGGCGGAGGGATGTCTTGCGGGCTGGAACTGTTGTTCCTGTTGCACTCGGCTTAATGCTTGGGATTGCTTATCTCGGGTACGCGAATGTTCAAAGGCAAATTAAAGCCCAACATGCTGAATTGCAGTCCCTCAAGGACAAATTTCAGGCAATGGCGTCAGCTCAAAGTCGAACCGGTGTTGAGCAATCACCGCCTTCGATAAGCGAAATTCAGGGACTTCAAAATCACGTCGATACCCTTCGTGGGCGGGCAAAAAAACAGAAAAAATAGGACTGGTAGATGCAAGTTTTGTTGTCCAAGGGTTGGAGTAATTTTCGGTGTCCGTTTCGCGTCCCTATGTTTTTGGAAGCTGGTTCTTGGACAGGTTGATGGCCATGCTGTGGTTCTATTTGGTGTTTCGGGGCATAGGATGGAAACGCAGATGCCGGCCCCCTGTCAGAACGCGCTAAAACGAACCCACGGCCACGGCCAAGTCATTGCAGGGCATTTCAGTCGGTGATGGGGGCGACAGGCGGGTCCGCACCCCGGCGCCGATGACTGAGCCTGCATAGGGCGGGAAGCGACCGTTGACGTTCTGAAAGACGCGCTAAGCTATTGATTGCAATGGTCTCGTATTTTGCGAATTTTTCAGAACGTGCATTGATACGGCAAAGGAATCGCTCTGATTGGCTATCAGTGATCAGATACCAAAATCGGCATGACCCTGATGCTCGATAGTGCAGGCTGGCTTGCGGCTGTTAAAAATCGGACGCGAGCCCGTTAACCTCCCAGTCGCCATAGCGTGTCGGATCGAGGCCGCCGCGACCTTCGACTTCGTGCGCGGCCTGTGATTTTGCCGGTTCGTTTTCAATGCGCTTGCGCTCGTTCCGCCGTGCTGCAGCCTCCGCGAGGGCGCGAACGGCGGCATCCGACAGCGGCCGCTTCGGACCTTGCCGGTCACTCGTGACGGGCGTTGGCGAAGTCGGCAGCGTCGGCTCGGCTGGGCTTCGCATCGGAGTTGGCAACGGATTTGACGTTGTTGGCATCGCCTTTGATTTGGCGTAGCCCTGCGGCCGCCGCAAGAAGGAACTTCCAGCCGTGAAGGGCGTGCGCAAACCGGTCATCAGAGCGGCTTCCGGCGAAGCGCCGGGTTTCGCGGTTCGCCGTCTCGCTGCCGACATTCTCGATGACGTGCTGCGCCGGCATCGCTCGCTCGACGATCTCCTCGATTCAAGCGGCGAATTCGCAAGCCTTGCCGAGCGCGATCGAGCACTCACGCGCGCACTCGTCGCGACTGTGTTGCGCCGGCTTGGCACGCTACGGCATCTCCTTGCACTTTTTCTCGAGCGCGGCCTGCCGGCGCAAGTGCCGCGGGTCGAAACCGCGCTGTTGATTGGCGCCGCGCAAATCCTCTTTCTCAACGTGCCGGATCATGCCGCAGTAGATCTCTCAGTTCGCATCGCGCAGGCCGATCGGCGCGCCGCCGGATTCGATGGTCTAATCAATGCCGTGTTGCGGCGCCTGGCGCGCGAAGGTGCGACGCGCCTCGCCACCATCGATACGACCGCGCTCGACACGCCGGATTGGATGATGGCGCGCTGGACATCCGCCTATGGGTTGGCGACTGCCCGCGCCATCGCCGTCGCCAATCGCAACGAGCCGCCGCTCGACCTGACAGTTAAAAGCGATCCGGAGCATTGGGCGGAAAAACTCGGCGGCCGCGTGATCGCAACCCGATCGGTGCGGCTGATCGCGCCCGGCCCGGTGAATGCGCTGCCGGGTTTTGCCGAAGGGGCGTGGTGGATCCAGGATGCTGGTGCATCGCTACCGACGCGGCTTCTCGGCGATGTCCGCGGCCAGCGGGTTGCCGATCTCTGCGCCGCGCCCGGCGGCAAGACGGCGCAGCTGGCGCTCGTCGGCGCGAAAGTCACCGCCGTCGATCGCGCGCTGGCGCGGTTGCAGCGCTTGCGTGACAATCTTTCCCGCCTCGGGCTCGAAGCTGAGATCGTTGCCGCCGATGTCGAAAAATGGATTGCCGAACCATTCGATGCCGTGCTTTTGGATGCACCGTGTTCCTCGACCGGGACCATTCGCCGCCATCCCGACGTGCTGTGGCTCAAGAAGGCAAGCGACGTCCCCAAGCTCTCGGCCGTCCAACGCCGGTTGCTCGATCGCGCCGTTGCGCTGACCAGGCCGGGCGGCACGCTCGTTTACTGTACTTGTTCGCTGGAGCCGGAAGAAAATGAAATGGTCGTCTGCGATTTACTCGCGCACATGCCGCGCCTACGGCGCGCGCCCATTCAAGCCGCCGAGGTTTTCGGCTGTGTGGAGTTCATCAGCGAAGACGGCGACCTGCGCACCTTGCCTTGCCAATTGCCTGATACCGATTCGCGGTTTGCCGGGATCGATGGTTTCTACGCCGCTCGACTGATAAAAGACCATTAATTGCAGCGGTTTATGCCGCGATTGGCCGGCGCGCCAGCGTTTCGTTATGGTCGCGCAGGAGAAGCGAAGAGAGGGCGAACGGAGTCGATGTCGCGCGTTGCTGTTGGCAACCACGCGAAGCTGTCGTGGCTTCTGCTTCGTGGCGCGTTCCGGCGCGTCGTCGGTCGCGCCAATGGCCATCCACTGTTTCGCTGGCCGGTGACGTCGTTCAAGGCCGATCGCCTACTGATCGCGCCGCAGGACTTGCGCACGGCCGACGCGACCCGCGCCACGGAAATTTATTCCGGACGCTTCGCCTTTGCCGGGAAAGTGGTGCTTTGCGATCGGCGCTCGATTTTGGAAATGGAACCGCCGTCCGACGAATGGGCCGCGGCTCTGCTGGGCTTCGGCTGGCTTCGCCATTTGCGTGCCGCTGAATCCGGGATCACCCGCGCTAATGCGCGCGCGCTGATCGACGAGTGGATATCGTTGCAGGGATCCTGGCATCCGATCGCTTGGCGTCCGGACGTGCTGGCGCGCCGTATCATCTCCTGGCTCAGCCAATCGACGCTGGTTTTGCAGGACGCGGATGTACGCTTTTATCGGCGTTATCTGCGGAGCTTGCTGCGTCAGGTCCGCTATCTCCGCCACACCGCCGGCGATGGCCGTCGCGGCGTCGCGCGTCTCCAAGCCGTCATCGCGCTGAGCTATACGGCGCTGTGTATTGCCGGGCAGGCGCGCCATATCAAATCGACGACGGAACGCCTCAAGCAGGAACTCGATCAGCAAATCCTCCCGGATGGCGGACATATCAGCCGCGATCCCGGCGCCATTATCGAAATTCTGCTTGAACTTTTACCGCTCCGCCAAGCCTTCGCCTCGCGCAACATCGCGCCGCCGCAGGCGCTGCAGAATGCGATCGACCGCATGATGCCGATGTTGCGCTTCTTCCGCCATTCGGAAGGCACATTCGCTCATTTCAACGGCATGGGAGCAACGCCCGCCGATCTCCTTCTGACGCTGTTGGCTTATGACGAGGCCCGCGGCGCGCCATTCGCGAATGCGCCCTATTCGGGCTATCAGCGCTTGGCGGCGGGCGGGGCTGTTGCGATTGTCGATAGCGGTTGCGCCCCGCCGATCGAGATGAGTCTCGATGCTCATGCCGGGTGTTTATCATTTGAATTCTCGTCGCCGCGTCAGAACCTGATCGTAGTCAATTGCGGCATGCCGGAAATCGGGCGGGAGAACTGGCGCCAGCTCGCGCGCGCCACCGCCGCGCACTCTACCGTGACGTTCAACAATACGTCGTCCGCCCGCTTCGTGGAGTTGGCGACGTTTCGGCGCATGTTGGGCGGCTCCCCGATCGTTGGCGGTCCGACACGTGTGACGGTCGATCGCGAGGACGGTTCCAAGATGATCGTTTTGCGCGCGATGCATGACGGCTACGCCAAGCGTTTCGGCATTCTCCACGAGCGCATTTTGATGCTCGCAGCGGACGGCATGCGTCTCGGCGGCGAAGACATTTTCCTGGATGTCGACGACGAGCCACGTGTGCGCGGCGTGCATGACGAATTCGCCGTCCGTTTTCATTTGCATCCCACGGTGCGAGTAACGCGCTTGACCGACCGGCATGGCGTCATGCTGATGATGCCGAACAAGGAAGTATGGAGTTTCATCGCCGATCACGACCGTGTCGACCTCGAGGACAGCGTCTATCTGGCTGGCAGCGAAGGACCGCGCCGGACATTGCAGCTGGTCATACGCGGACACGCTCGCACCGCGGCCCGGGTGCAGTGGCTGTTGCAAGCCTATCCGGCGTCGGCTGCGAATGCCGGGGCACGGCACGCCGATGAAGAGGAGCCGAGGCTGCCGTTGTGAACATTGTTCCTGGCGAGGACTAGAGCGAGCATGATGAGCGATAATTTACGCCGCGCTTCACGCGCGCTTGTTTCCGTCTCCGACAAATCCGGCGTTGTCGAATTCGCACGTGCGCTCGCCGGATTCGGCATCGAGCTGATCTCGACGGGCGGCACCCGCAAAATCCTCGGCGATGCTGGATTGAAAGTGCTCGACGTGAGCGAGCTGACTGGCTTTCCGGAAATGATGGATGGCCGGGTCAAGACTCTGCATCCGGCGGTGCATGGCGGATTATTGGCAATGCGCGGCAATGCCGACCATGTCGCCGCGATGCGCGCGCATGGCATCCGCACAATCGATGTTTTGGTGGTGAACCTCTATCCCTTCGAGGCAACAGTCGCTCGTGGCGGCGAATTCGCCGCTTGCATCGAGAATATCGACATCGGCGGCCCGGCGATGATCCGCGCCGCGGCCAAGAATCACGACGATGTCGCCGTGTTGGTGGATGCAAGCGATTACGCTGCGTTGATCGAGGAACTCAAGCGCCACAATGGCAGCACGACGCTTGCACTGCGCCGCCGGCTCGCCGCTAAAGCCTATGCGCGCACCGCCGCCTATGATGCGGCAATTGCCAACTGGTTCGCCGGCGCAATCAACGAGCTTGCGCCCGACTATCGGGCATTCGGCGGCCGGCTTCTGGAAGCCCTGCGCTATGGCGAGAACCCGCATCAGTCAGCGGCGTTCTATCGCACGCCGGAGCAGCGGTTCGGCGTCGCCACTGCGCGCCAAGTGCAGGGCAAGCAGCTCTCCTACAACAATATCAACGATACTGATGCCGCCTACGAATGTGTAGCTGAGTTCGATCCCGCACGCAGCGCGGCTTGCGCCATTATCAAGCACGCCAATCCTTGCGGCGTTGCAGAAGCCGAGACTCTGGTCGAGGCCTACCGCCGCGCTTTTGCTTGTGACCGGACCTCGGCTTTCGGCGGCATTGTCGCGGTCAACCGCACGCTCGACGCCGAGGCGGCGCGCGCCATCACCGAGATTTTCACCGAAGTGATCATCGCGCCGGACGCAAGCGAGGAGGCTATCGCGATCGTTGCCGCGAAGAAGAATTTGCGGCTTCTCCTCGCCGGCGGTGTTGCCGACCCGCGCGCATCCGGGCTCACCGCCAAGACCGTTGCCGGCGGACTTCTGGTGCAGAGCCGTGACACTGCCGTTGTCGACGATATGGATTTACGGCCGGTGACGCGGCGCGCGCCAACGAACGGCGAATTGCGTGACCTGCGTTTCGCGTTTCGCGTCGCCAAGCACGTCAAATCGAACACGATCGTCTATGCCAAGGATTTGGCGACCGTCGGCATCGGCGCCGGGCAAATGAGCCGCGTCGATGCGGCGCGGATCGCGGCACGCAAAGCGCAGGACGCAGCACGAGAGGCCGGATTGAAGGAGCCCGCGACCAAAGGCTCCGTGGTCGCCTCGGACGCGTTTTTCCCGTTCGCCGACGGTCTACTCGTCGCGATTGAGGCCGGCGCAACTGCGGTGATCCAGCCCGGTGGGTCGGTACGTGATGACGAAGTGATCGCCGCCGCCGACGCCCACGGCATCGCCATGGTGTTTACTGGCACGCGGCATTTCCGGCACTAGAGCCAAATCGCGAGCGCCATTCCGAGCGCCGGCGAAGCAATCCAGTATATTTCTGGATGCATCAAATCAGATCGAGCCGGTGATCCACTGCTCGAGCTTCTGCTTTGGTTGCGCGCCAATTTGGCGCGACGCCAATTGCCCGTCCTTGAACAGCATCAAGGTCGGAATCGACATGATGCCGTATTTCGCCGCAATGCCGGGATTCTCGTCGACATTGAGTTTGACAATTTTAACCTTGCCGTTGAGCGAGTTGGAAATCTCTTCCAAGGCAGGGGCGATCATCCGGCACGGACCGCACCACTCCGCCCAGAAATCAACGACCACGGGGCCGCTCGCCTTGAGCACATCTTTCTCAAACGTGGCATCGGTTACCTTCTCGACCATGAAATACCTCGTCGGTTCGGGGCGTCGTCTCTTCTGGAAAAGGTGCAGAATCGGCTGCCCAAGATGGACTCGTCGGCGCTGAACGTATGGACGCGCTCCCTAGGCGTCAAGCCGCGCTCACTGGGGCGTGACGGCGGGGCGATCGAGTCGCGTTTCGAGCGCGGCGTCCATGGTCGGACCGGGGATTTCGATCAGAATCGGCCCGGCGCTGAAAAGGAGAGCCGCCTGGACACTTTTGCCTGGATAAATGCGCATGAGCACCGCTCGGTAGAGCGCCAGCTGCGCAACGTAGCCCGCCGGCACCTCGTCAAGCTCGCTCGGCACCAAGCCGTCGGTCTTATAGTCGATAGTGAGGACGGTTTCGCCGGTGACGATCAGCCGGTCGACCTGCCCGGCGACGAGAATGGGATCGCTGCTTGATCGCGCGATCTGGCCGATGATCGGCACTTCCGGTCGGCTTCCCGCGGCAAAGACGTCGGCAAATTTATCGTTTTCGAGGATCGCGATAACCTGCCGCGCGATTTCCGCTTGCTCGTCGGGCGCAAAAATCCGCGCGGCTTTGGCGAGGTAGTGCTCCAGCGCGGACTTGCGCGCGGCGGGTGAAATATCTGGCAGCGCCTGCATGAGGCGATGCACGATCCGCCCGCGCTGCAACCCTTTCTGCCGATCGCGCGCGGCGCCCGGCGCGGCGCGCCTGATGTCCTCCGCATAGGCCGATGACGGCGATAGCGGTGCGGGGCGAGGCGGACGACCCACAACCCTCTGCCGCAGCCACGATGGAAATTCCGGCTGCGCGGGCTTTTCGGGTGCGCGGTGCGCGGCCGGCACGGCAATCGGCGCCGTTTTGCGAAAACGCCAGACTTTGTCCGCGCCGTCGCTTTCCTCGACCAAATGCAGACCAAGCGGCCCGCGGATGAGATCGTACCAGCAGCCGTCTGGTCGCTTTCTTTCGCCATCCGCGCCGCAAATGATCAGCCGGTCCGCGGCGCGTGTCATCGCGACGTAAAGGAGCCGCCGATATTCGTCACGCGCGTCGGCGAGCGCGGCCTGCCGCGCCCGTGCCATCGCCGAGGAGTCGTGGACCTTTTTGCCAGCCCAGACGACGGCATTGCCGGAAAGCTTGAGAAGGCGCGGTTGTATCGGCCCTGCCGGCGGCGTCATCGTATCGGCCAGGATGACCAACGGCGCTTCCAGCCCCTTGGCGCCATGAACGGTCATGACGCGCACCTCATCACGTGCGATTTCCATGTCGCGCTTCACTTCGGCGCGGGCTTGGCGTAGCCAGGCGAGAAAACCCTGCAGCGACGGCGTCTCGCGCCTTTCATATTCCAGCGCAAGATTGAGAAACTCGTCGAGTGCATCGTTGGCCTCGGGCCCAAGTCGCGCGAGAAAGCCACGCCTGCCGCCACCGGCGCCAAGAAGCTCGGCGTAAAAATCGAAAGGCGTTTTGTGCTTGGCCATTTCGGCGAGCCGATCGAGCCGGGCAGCGGCTTCCGCGAATTGCGGCTTTTCGCCGACTTTCTGCCTGAGCGAAACGCGCAGCGGCATGGGCCCGCGATTCCAGGCGAGCGCAAACAAATCATCGTCACTGAGACCGATGAGCGGACTGCGCAATACGGTCGCAAGCGCAAGGTCGTCCTCGGGCAGAAGCAGCGCGTCGGCAAGAACCATCAGGTCCATGACCGCAATGTGCTCGGTGAGCATGAGCCGGTCGGCGCCTGCCACCTCGACGTTTTCATTTTTCAGCGCGCGTATGATCGCCTCGAATAACTCACCGCGCTGACGCACCAACACCAGAACGTCGCCATAGCGCATAGCGCGGCCGTCTGTCCCCGCCGGCTCGCCGGCTTCGACCAGGCGGCGCACGGTGCGCGCAATGCGGCGGGCAAGTCTCACCCGCGGACTGGTTTCGCTGACCTGGTCGAAAGGTGCGTCCCAGCCGTCGATGTCTGCGCTTTTTTCCGGCTCGACCGGCTCCCAGATCTCGATCAGGCCGGGCGCGGCGTCGGGCAGCGCGATATGCGGCGGGAACCCGCCGGCGTCGGACGAGACGCTTGCCGCAATGGTCTTGTCACTGAATACCGCATCGACGGCGGCGAGGATGTTTGCCCCGGAACGGAACGAATCCTTGAACTCTCGATACACGAAGGCGCGGCGGCCGCTTTGATGCGCCCGCTCGAAGTAGCGCCGCATTTCAGCAAACTCCTTTGGCGCGGCGTTCTGGAACGAGTAGATCGATTGCTTCTCGTCGCCGACGGCGAACACGGTTCGCGTGGCGGGTCGCGCACCGGCGCCGGCCGTGAATTCCGCGACCAGGTCACGCACGATCTGCCATTGCTTGCTGCTGGTGTCTTGCGCCTCGTCGATCAGAAGATGGTCAATGCCGAAGTCGAGCTTGTAGTGAACCCAGGCGGCATCGACATTGCTCAGAAGCGCGAGTGTCTTGTCGATCAGATCGTCATAGTCGACGAGGCCGCGGCGCTCTTTCACACTTTGATAGCGGCGTAGGATCTCATAGGCGATGCCAAGCAGCGCCGCCGAGCGATCCCGGCAAATCACGGCGCGCCACCGCTCTAACAACGCACAGACCCGCACCTGTTCGGTAACCAGGCGTTCGGTCAGCTTGGTGTCCTTGATCGCCTGGGTGACGATCGACTTTCGCGCCGCGCCCTCGTTCGCCGTGCAGAAAATATCGAGATAGGTCTCGACACGGTCGGATCCCGATAACGAAGCGAGTCGCCGCAAGCGCGCCGCCTGATCGACATCGTTCTTGCCGCCGCGTTCCAGCGTTGCAATGATCGTGGGCCATTCTGAGGGCGCGATGAGGGAGCCTGAAAAGAATTCGTCCTCAATGTCCTCGCGAGTTTCGCCGGGCTCAAGCCCGAGCTGGCGGGACAACGCTGCGATCGCTCCGTCCACGCCACCCGAATCGGTGACCCAGCGCGCGATCGACTCGCGTGCAGCGATCGCAGCTCGGATTGCGTCGCGGAAGCTCTGATCGGACGCATTTGTGATGGCGACCTCCAAGGCGCGGCCGATCGGGCTATCCGGAGCACGCGCGCCGTCGAGCAGCGCATCAAGCGTCAATTGCTCCAATAATTGTGTCTGTTCGGTCTCATCAAGAACAGAGAAACGCGCGGCGACATTGGCCTCGAACGGAAACTGGTGCAGAAGCTGCGTGCAGAAGGCGTGGATGGTCTGCACTTTCAGGCCGCCCGGCGTCTCCAATGCACGGGCAAACAGGCGCCGCGCCACAGCGCGCCGGGCAGCATTCGGCTCGATGTCCGAGCGGGAACGGATCGCGGCGTCGAGCGCGCCGTCAGCGAGCGTAGTCCACTCGGCGAGCGTGTCGAACACGCGCTTGGCCATGTTGGCGGCGGCTGCCTTGGTGAAAGTAATGCAGAGGATTTTTTCCGGCTCGACACCCTGCAAAAGGAGATTGATGACGCGCTGCGCCAGCACATGCGTCTTGCCTGATCCGGCGTTAGCCGCGACCCAGGCCGAGACCTCCGGGTTGGCGACCGCGCGCTGCAGCTCACGGATATGACGAGGGATGACGGCAGGTTTTCTCATTCGCCACCAACGAAGTCATCCGTGACGCCGCCCGAGCTCGACCATTCCTTCACGCGCGCGAGGTGATCGTAATCGCCGTAATGCGTCCGCCACATCGGATGAACGAGTGAGCGATAGGGCGTACTCGGGTCGTCAAAATACTGCGCGAGCTGTGTAAGCTTGTAGAGCGCGCGATCGGCCTGGCTGTCCGGAGTGCCTTCCTTGAATTGGACGGATTTCGGGTCCCCAGCGGGACTGCCGCCTTTCAATAGGACGTAGAGCAGTTCGGCAACCGAGGCGCCGGCGGGAACGCCGGGAAAGCCGCCGTTGCGCAGCATCGCGGCTTCTAAAGTCAGCTGCGGGGCCAAGCCGGTGCGCACCTGTTTCTCGGTCCGCGCCGCGCCGGTCTTGTAATCAAGAATGATGTAGCGGCCGTCACGACAAAGCTCGATCCGGTCGGCGATGCCGCTCAGCTTGAACGTGCCCTCGCGGAGCGTAATGTCGATCTCGCCACGGATCTCGGCGGCGAGCGAAGCAATGGCCACTCGCCGTTCCAAGTCCCAGCGCGCAAACCAGTGCGCGATCCGCAAAAACCGTGGCCACCAAAAGGCGCGCGCCTCGGGAAAATCCTCCAACGCGGCAAAGTGTGGCTCGGCGAGCGAAATCAGCGCGGCGGCCGGGTCGGCCGGTAACGCTTTGGCATAGTTCTGCGTGAATTCACCGACGGCGGCATGAATGATGCTGCCGCGCTCGGCGGCGCCAGGCTCGGTGTCGACCTCATCAAGCGGACGGAGCCGCAACACGTGTTTGGCGTAGATCGTGTAGGGATCGCGCAGCCAGTCCTCGATCTCGGTGACCGATAGACTGGCAGGCCGTGCCGCGCGCGGCGGCGTCGGCGCGGGCGCGGGTGCCGCTGCAATGCGCGCGGGCCGGTCCAGTTCGCGCGCCCAGTTCAGATAGCGATCGCCCCGCGTTACCACCGCGTCCCAGCGAGTCGCCGCCAGTGCTGCAAGACGCTGGATGAAGCGCGAAGGCATCGATGGCGCGCCGCCGATCTTGGCGGCGCGGCTGAGCACCACTTCGCGCGCATTGATGAGCTGAGCAAAATCGTGCGCGCTCAGGCCGATGCGCCGCTCCGGCAGATCGAGTCCGAGCGTAAGGCGCATCCGCCGGCTGAGCCAAGCATCGGATCGGCTCTCCGGCGGCCACGAACCTTCGTTGAGGCCGCCGAGCACGACGCGGTCGCTCTCAGTAAGGCGCGCTTCGAGAAGACCTAAGATTCGTACCGGGGCACCGGTTCCTGACGGTCGCCGCACGACCGGTCCGGCCAGCAAACTCGTGAACAATTCCACATATTCCGATTTGAGGAGCTGCAAGCGCGCCGCGGCGCTGCTGACTGTTAGTTCGTCAAGGGTGGCGGCGAGTTTGTCTCCGTCCTCGCCGAGAAAGGCCGCCTCGGCATTGCCGTCTTTGGAAAGCGCGGCAAGCACGTTGCGATGCCGCTCCGCGAAGTCGGCGAGCGAATGCGGCGCGTCATCCATCGCTTCGTGCGGCGCCAGCGCAGTGGCAAGCCGCGCCAGCAACTCGGCCGCGGCGGCAAGCTCGGCATCGCTCAATCCAACACGGTGGTCGGACCAATGCAGCTCGCTCGGTTCGCGGCGCCGAAGCTTTTCCAATTGCGAACGAAAATTCTCCACCGCCCGCGAAAGGCCTCGCGTTCCCGGGCGCGGGCGTGGTCCCCGCAGGATCGCTCGCTCCAGCGCGGCGATTGCCCGCTCGCGCCGATGGAGATCTAGCCGCAGGAGCGGGTGCTTCAGCAGAGCCAAGAGATCGACCGGTGGCGTCCCCTCAAGCGCAACTTGTGCCGCAAGCTGGGCAAAAATCCCGGCGGGCGTGTCGGCGAGCACTTCGCCCTCGGAATCTTCCGGCGTGATACCCCAGCGGACGAGCGCGGCGGCAACGCGCCGCGCCAATGCCCGATCCGAAGTAACCAGCGCCGCCGTTTTGTTCTCCTGCACGGCCTCGCGCAACGCGACGGCGATGGCGAGCGCTTCTTCTTCCGGATGAGCCGCTTCGATCATGTTCAGGTTTGCCAGCGCCGCAGTTATGTGCGCTGTGAAACCAACATCGGACGCGTTCTGCCGCCATTTTTCAGTTGCGTCGGCGGGCCGCAACGCTTCCGAGATCAGCCATTCACGCCCCTGCGCGGGCGCCAATGCCACGACGTCACTGCGCTTGATGCCGATACGCGCCAACAGCGCCTGCATCGCGAATTGCGGATGTCCAGATGCAGGAGCGATGCCGCTTTCGTCGTCGCCCGCGATCAGCCGCCAGCCGTCCTCGTCAAGATCGGTGTCGAGGCCGGGCAAAACCGCCGCGCCGTGCGGAAGCCGTGCGATAGCGGCGATCAGGTTGGCGGTGGCGGGAATCGATCCAGTCGAGCCGGCGACGATCACCGGTCCGTCGGGTTTGCGCTCAAGCCGCGCGGCTTCGGCTTTGATTAGGGCGTCGCGACGAGCCGCCGGTTCAATCGCCCCCGCTTCGCGCAGAACTTCCGGCCAGCTTTCGCGCGCGATCTGCAAGAAGCGCAGCGTCAGCTGCCAAAACCTGTCAAACTCGTCGGGCACGAGGTCGTCCAACCGGTCCCACGGCACGTCGCGGGTCGTCATGTCATCCATCAGCCGAGCGAGATCGTCCGCCAGCGCGGCTGCCGCCGCCGGCGTCTGGGCGACGAGCGGCGAGCCAATCGCCGCCTGGACTTCCGGAGATTTCGACCAGGCCATCACCAGTCGGGTCAGCAGGAGCTTGCGTTCGAGCCCGCCGAGCGCCGGCGACAATGCCAGCGCGTCCGGAGCGATCCCACCGGCCGCGTTCTCGGCAAAGACGATCTCGTCCTCGTCGATATCGCCGATGGCAATGATGCGCGGCAGCATCGCGCCGTCGCCGCGAAGCCGATCGAGAAAGGCTTCGCGCATCAGCCGACAGGCGCGACGCGTCGGCAGATAGAGCGTCGCCGAAGCAAGCGCCAGCGGATCGTCAGCAAAATCAAAGCCGAGCTTGCCGTCGTGCAAGGCCTTGATCAGCGTCGGCAAAAACGGCGCCGACGCCGGGATGGTGAAAACGCGCGCGGCCATGTGCGGATCGCGTGGGGATAAATGGGAATCGCGGAAATTCCGCGATAGTTTAGCAGAGCCTATGCCGTTGCCGCGAGCGCCGACTCTGCCGCAGCGACCGCTTCGGGCGTGCCGACATGCATCCAGACGCCGTCGAGGCGCAAGCCGAACAAACGATCGCAGACCGCGGCGCGGTCGAATAGCCGCGTCAGCGCGAACGCCCCTTGCGGGGTGTCCGCGAACAGCGCCGGCGAAAGGATTGCCGCGCCCGCATAGATGAACGGCGCCACTTCACGCTCGCCGCGCGGTCGCAGGCGTCCATCGGCAAGCATCGTGTAATCGCCGCGGCCTTCATAGCCCAGGCTGCCGGCGCTCGGCGCCAACAGCAAAAGCGCGTCCATTTCGCTCTCGTCGAATCGCTCCGCGAGCCTTGCGAAATTGGGTTTGACCCCATCGAGCCACAGTGTATCGGAATTGACGAGAAAGAACGGTGCGTGGCCGAACTGTGGCAACGCCTTGGCAATGCCGCCGCCAGTGCCGAGAAGGCCGGCGCGTTCATCGGAGATGATAATACGCGGCCGCTGCCGGGAGGCTAAATGCAGTTCCACGGCATCGGCGAGGTGGTGCACATTGACCACCGCTCGCTCTACGCCGGCATCGGCCAGCCGATCCAGGCCATAATCGATGAGCGACTTACCGCCGACGGTGACCAGCGGCTTTGGCACATGGCCGTTATAAGGCCGCATGCGCGTGCCAAGGCCCGCCGCCAGTACGATCGCGGTTTTCGGCATCATCGCGCCGCCCCATCCAGCCTAAGGCGCAATTATTCTACGCCCCAATATTACCGCATGATCTTGTCCAAAAACCGGTTCCACTTTTGCGGATCATGCGTCAGCCCGAACCGAATCGTCCCATCATAAACCATCCGGAGGCGGCACATTTACGGCATACCAGGCCTTAAGCGCGGCGAGCGCCGGGTGTGCCAAGGAACGCTGCAGGTAGTTCCACAGGCGAGGCATGTGCCGCAGATATTGGGGCTTGCCGTCGCGCCGCTGCAGCCGGGCGAAGATGCCGAGGATCTTGGTCGCCCGTTGCGCGGCCAAGGTTGCATAAACCAGCGTAAAGGCGCCGGTGTCGAAACCGCGATCATGGCTCAGGCGGCTGCGCACATAGCGTCCGAGCAAATTCATTTCCAAGGTCTCAGGAACGTCGACGCGTGCGTCTTGAAGCAACGAAGCGACGTCGTAGGCCGCGGGTCCGACGAGCGCATCCTGAAAATCGACCAGGCCGATGCGCCCGATGCCCTCGCGCGCCGGAAGCCACAGCAGGTTGGGGGAATGGTAGTCGCGCAGCACCCAGGTCATCGGCGCCTCCATGACCGGCCCCAGCGCATTGCCCCACAATGCCACGAAGTCGGCGCGTTCGGCCGCGCCGACCGGAGCGCCGGCATTGATCAGATACCAATCGAGCAGAAGTTCGGCCTCGATCAAAAAGGCGCCAGTGTCATAGCGCGGCAGACGGTAGTCGAGCGCGGTGGTGACCGGCAGCCGGCTCGGTAAATCGCGCACGTGCAGCGACGCGAGCAGATCGACAGCGGCGGCGTATCGGATTTCGACGGCCGCCGGCGGATCGCCGGCGACGATGTGCTCGTCGCCTAGATCCTCCATGAGGATCACGCCGTGATCGAGATCGGCATGCAGGATTTCCGGAGCGGAGAGATCGATGCGGCGCAAACCCGCCGCCAAAGCGATATACGGCACGATGTCTTCGGCCAGATGTGCGATGGCGCTGTATGGTTTGCCATCACGCACCGGCGGGCCGTCGGGCCGTCGCGGCGCATTCATGAGAACGGCGCTCCGTCTGCTTGATGTCAGCCGTTCGAAGATTCGCGTCGAAGCATCGCCTTGCATGCGCTGCCGTTGCGCTTGACCAAGGCCGGACTCGTCAAGGAAGGCGCGTATGAGCGCGATGCGTTCGGCACGCGGGGCGAACGCGCCATAGCCGGTGTAACGGACCTGGCGGATATCGGATTCGAGCGCGGGCGCGAGCGTGAAAGCGATATCAAGGCGGTCCGCCGGCAGTGATCCTGCGGCCCGATCCGGCCATTCCATCAGGATCACCGCGCGGTCCGGCAAATCGTCAAAGCCAAGCTCGGCAAGTTCGACGGCATTATTGACGCGGTACAGATCGGCGTGCGCCAGGCTAAAGCGCGGCAGTTCATAGCTTTGCACCAAAGTGAAGGTCGGACTTGGCACCTCGATGGTGTCGTCGCCGGCGAGATGACGGATGAGCGCACGCACGAAAGTCGTTTTGCCGGCGCCGAGATCGCCGGACAGGGTAATCAGGTCACCCGCCTCGAGCGCGCCGGCGATGTCGGTTGCAAAGCGCCGCGTCGCCTCCTCATTCGGCAATGTCACGGCAAAACTTGCCCCGCCCGGCGCCGTCAGCAGCATGTGAGCCTCGCTATTCCGCCGCGGTCAGGTTGGCGGTTTCGGCGAGGGGGAAGGTACATGTGACAGTGGTGCCTTGTCCCACTGCAGAAGTGATCGTCACCTCGCCGCCGTGCAATTCCACAAAAGATCGGACCAGCGAAAGCCCGATGCCCGGGCCGCGATAACGCGTTCCCAGCGAATGGGTTTCGAACCAGTCGAAGACCTTTTCCAGCATGTCCGCTGGAATACCGGGGCCCATATCGGTGACGGAAAAGACGATAGCGTCGGGCCGGCGTGCGGCGTGCAAACTAACCGTCGAGCCGGCAGGCGAAAAGTTCAATGCGTTGGCCAATAGGTTGAATAGGATTTGCCGCAGGCGCAGCTTGTCTGCGACGAAACTGCCGATATTCGCCGGCGCATTGATGTCCACGGTGACGCCTCCGCTTACCATGCGGTCTTGCACGCCCTCGGCGGCGGCCATCATGGTTTCGCGAATATCGACCGCGGCCAGATCAAGCTGCATCCGGCCGGCATCGATCGTCGCCAGATCGAGAATATTGTTGATCAGCGCCAACAATGTGTTGGTCGAAACCGTGATGTATTCGAGATATTCGCGCTGCTTTTCGCTCAGGGGACCGGTTGCCTGGTCGCCAAGCAGGTGAACAAAGCCGATGATATTGGTAAGTGGCGATCGCAGCTCGTAGGAGACGTGATGGACGAAATCAACCTTGATCTTATCGGCGTCTTCCAACGCCTCGTTGCGCTCGCGCAGCGCCCGCTCGACATTGACTGAATCGCTGACGTCATGAAACGTTACCAGTGTCGCGCCGTCGGGAAGCGGCACGGTGCCGCAATCGATGACTCGGCCGTCGCGCCGTTCGACGCGTCCGAGCGTCGCGTCGCGGCTGTCGATCGCCGTGACTGCGTCGCGCAGGGCCTGCCACGCCAGCGCATCGCCATGAAGCGGCTGGCACAACGAAGAGATTTTCTCGATATGCGGCCGGTCGGCAAGCGATCGGGGGGACAGCCGCCACATTTGCTCGAAAGCGGCGTTGTGCAGCCGCAGCCTGCCATCGCTGCCGAAAACGGCGACTCCCTCGGCGAGCTTGTCCAGCGTTTCGCCCTGAATGTGGATCAGTTCTTCGAAACGGCGTTCAAGATCGAGCCGCTCGGTGACGTCATGAAACAAATAGGTCACGCCGCCGTCGGGGTTGGGCGTGGTCACCACCCGCAAGGTCCGCCCATTCGGCAGGTGCCAGGTATGGTCCTTCGGCTCGGCGGCGCGATAGGCCTCGTGCAGCTGCGATTTCCATTGGCGAAAATCAGGCTCCTCCGGGAGCTTGCGGGTCAAGCGCAACAACTCGATCACCGCGGAATCGGTAGGCCGCTGATCGAGGAAGGCGGTGTCGAGGTTCCACAGAGTGCGATAGGCCGCGTTGTAGAATGTCAGTCGGTGGCTCGCGTCGAACATAGCAACGCTGGTCGGTAGCTGATCCAGCGTCCGGCGATGCGCGTCCGCCAGTCGAGTCAATGCGCTGCGCATTGTCTCGATTTCGGTGGCATCCACGACGATGCCGGCGCTGCCCGCTTGGGTATCGAAGTCGAACACCTCAAGGGTTCGCTGCGCCCCGCCGACTGCGGCGCGAAGCCTTCCGGAAAAAGCCCGGCCGGCGAGCCGGGCCTGGGCGATGCTCTCGCGCGCCGCATTGTCGAGAAGTTCCAAACGCCGCTCCACCGCATCGGTGGCGCTGTCGGTGCCGACGGCGCGCGCATAGGCTTGATTGACGAAAGTCAGCCGGCCGGCGGCATTTCGCGTCCAGGCCGGCGAGGGCAGCGTCTCGACCACTGCCCGCAGCGATGCGGCTTCCGCCGAAAGGCTCTCGTAGCGCTCGAGCAACTCGACGAGTTCGCGCTTGATGCCGCCGGCCTCTTTTAGCCGCAGCACCGCATGCCCGCCCACCGCCCGGCCCTGGACTTCGATCGGATGTCCGGCAAGCGTGCTGAGCGTCATTGCAAACGGCTCGCCGCGCACCCGCAGCGCCTCCACAGCGCGTTCCATCGCAGTGGCTTTGCCGGGTTCGAGCCAGCGGCCGAATACCAGAAGGTCTGAAGCGCCGGACAGCCCGATCGCGGCAGGATCGCCCTCAATGCCGGGTTCGTCATAGGCCACTGACCAATCGACTATGACCTGCGGCTCGGACAGCAAAAGCGCCTTGGCGCGATCGGCTATCTCACGCAGCCGTGCAGCCTCATCGTGCACCCAGGCGTGAAGCCGTGCTGTGCGACCGCGGGTCCGCACGAACGCGGTTGCGATGGCGAACAATACCGCGCCGACGATCAGGGCCAGAAGGGCGATTTGGTGCTGGGCAATGCCATGCTGGGCGTTGAGCGCGAATTCTTGCAACGCCAGTTCGCGCAGCGCCGATTCGTGCAGCGCCAAGCCGGGCTGTTGCGCCGCGCTGGCGGTCGAAGACGCGATTATGCCGACTGCCGCTCCCGATCGGCCAATTCCCCGGCAGCGCCGCTGCGGGCAGCCCCAGCTCCTCCGGATCGTGTCCGGCATGCCCCTTTGCCTCTGCCGGCCTCAACCGCCGTCCCGCCGGCCAGTCCGCCGCGAGCGACCCCGCGAATCGCGCAACTTTACTCTCAAGCGGAATCGCGCCGAAAGAGTCCAGACCGTGAACGGTGCCTCTAAGCGCGGCTAGCTGGTCGTTTTAGCGCCGCGCGTCTGCGGTCCGCGCCTCCGCTGGCGGCTCATTGAGCGCCTGGGCATCGCGCGCCATGTCCTCGACATTGATACGGGATAGCGCCGCGCCAAGTTCGCGCTCGGCGCTGGCGATCGCGGGCAGCACAATTTTTCTCACCAGTTCTGAGCCGGTGATATGCGGCTCGTCGCTTTCCTCAATCGTCCCGGCGGCGCGCACAATATCATTCACCGTCACGCGGCGGCGGTCGCGCGCAAGCTCATAGCCGCCACGCGGGCCGCGAATGCCTTTCAAAATTCCGCAGCGGACCAGCGCCTGCAAGACAGGTTCTAGATGCCGCGGAGGCAAGCCGTGCCGTGCGGCAAGTGTTTTTGCCGATATCGGTTTCCCCTGCTCTTGCATTGCGACGTCAATGACCGCCGCAATGGCGAGAACTGCTTTGCGCGGCAATAGCGACATTGAGCGGAAGGAACGTCAATTAACGCGGATTGGTTCGACGATCCGAGTAATAATGTTGCGATCAGCGTCGTCGCGCGCTTAAGCGTGGCTTAATCGAGGTCGTTCGCGGTCTTGGCGGTCACGCCGGTCGAACCGAAACCACCGCTTTCGCGCCCGGTTGAGTCGAGGCTCACCGATTCAACAATTTTCACCTGTAATATGGGCGCCACGATCATCTGGGCGATGCGAGTTCCCCGCCGAATCTCGAAGCTTTCCGGCCCGAGATTAACGAGGATGACCTGTATTTCGCCCCGATAATCGGAATCGATCGTTCCGGGTGAATTCAAGACCGTAACGCCGTGGCGAATGGCAATGCCGGAGCGCGGACGAATCTGACCCTCGTATCCAGGTGGCAAGGCCACAGCGATACCGGTTGGAATCATCGCCCGCTCGCCCGGCGCGATCTTGACTGGGCTGGCGGCGGGCACGGCAGCGAGAAGATCGAGTCCGGCCGCATGCGCAGTTTGGTAGGCCGGCATCGGCAGGTCTGCGGCATGCGGCATGCGAACAACGCGAAGCTCGGCGCTCACGCGGCCGCTCCATCGAGTGCGGCGGCGATCCGTTCAATTAGCATGCGCGCGACCTGATCCTTGGCTTGCGGCGGCCACGATTCAATGGCTTTGGCGGTGACGAGGTGCACGGTATTGACGTCCCCGCCCATGACGCCCGCTTCCGGCGAGACATCGTTAGCGACAATCCAGTCGCAGCCTTTCTTGATGCGCTTTGCCTGTGCATTGGCAATAACATCATCGGTTTCCGCGGCGAAGCCGATGACAAGGCGGGGGCGCCCGGACGTGCGGTGAGCGACGCTGGACAAAACGTCGGGATTCTCCGTAAGCGCTAGGGTCGGCGTCTGGCCCGGCTGTTTCTTGATCTTGTTCGTGCTTTCATTTTCGCTGCGCCAGTCGGCCACGGCGGCAGCGAATATCGCCACGTCCGCCGGAAGCGACTTCTCCACGGCTGCGAACATTTGCCGGGCAGTCTCGACCTTGACCACGGCGACGCCGGCAGGATCCGGCAGGTTGACCGGACCGCTGACGAGCACGACTTCGGCTCCCGCCGCGGCCGCCGCCGCGGCAATGGCATGGCCCTGCTTACCGGACGAGCGATTGGCGATGTAACGCACCGGATCGATTGGCTCGCGCGTTGGACCGGAGGTAACCACAACCCGCCTGCCAGCGAGCGCAGTGCCCCGCCGCAAGATGCTCTCGACGGCGGCGGCGATCTCTAGCGGTTCGGCCATGCGTCCGAGGCCAGCTTCGCCGTGCTCGGCCATCTCGCCTGAATTGGGACCGACGACCACAACGCCATCTGCTTTGAGCTGCGCGAAGTTGCGCGCGGTCGATTTGGCTTCCCACATCCGCGGATTCATCGCCGGCGCGATCACGATCGGCTTGTCGCTCGCGAGCAGAATCGCCGTGGCCAGGTCATCGGCATGACCGCCGGCCATTTTGGCCAAGAGGTCAGCGGTTGCTGGCGCGACGACGATGAGGTCGGCGTCGCGGGCGAGGCGAATGTGGCCGACGTCGAATTCGCTCTGCGGATCGAACAGGTCTGTAAATGCGCGCTCACCGGCAAGCGCGCCAACCGCAAGCGGCGTCACAAAATGCTGGGCGGCTGGCGTGAGGACGCAGCGCAGGTGCATGCCGCGCTCTTGCAAGCGCCGGATCAGATCGAGTGACTTATAAGCGGCAATGCCGCCGCCGATAATCAGAACGATGCTGGGGCCGCTGGCACTCGCTAACGCCGCACTTTGGTGTTGCGGCGTTGCCGCCGGCGACAACTGTTTCGCAGAACCCCCTTCGCCTTGGTCAGCTGCCTCCCGCAAGATCACCCGGACTTCGTCCTCCATGGATCGGCCATGGCGTGCGGCGCGCAGGCGCAACAGCCTTTTTAGCCTCTCGTCGAGCTGGCGGACGGTCAGGCTGGCCAAGGTCTTTATTCCGGTTTTACTTATGTTCGCAGCAGCTTAGCATATTATGATTGCATTGCAATCAATGCAATCGAGTCCAGGCTCCGTATAATTAGTGCCGTAGGGCGAACCACAAGAGGAGTGCAGCAATGATCCATAGTGCCGCCACCAGCCAGCGGCTGCGCCGCGCTTCGGCCTTGTCGAGTTCGGCAACGGTTTGCGGCGACAGCACGAGCCCGTCGCGGGTGATTTCATCAAGCTGATCGAGGACGCGGGCGCCACGCGTCAGAAGGCTCGGTGCATTGCCGACGAAGCGTCCGACTTCGGCAGCGCCCAGCGCTGCGCTCTCGAGCTTGCCGGCGGCGCCGAGGTGGCGCTCCATCCATTCGCGCACGACCGGCTCGGCTGTGCGCCACATGTCGAGCTTGGGATCGAGCGTGCGGGCGACGCCCTCGACCACCACCATGGTCTTTTGCAACAGCAAGAGTTCGGGCCGGGTGCGCATGTCGAACAGGCCGGTAACCTCGAACAACAGCGCCAACAACCGCGCCATCGAAATGTCTTCGGCGGTGCGATTGTGGATCGGCTCACCGATGGCGCGGATGGCTTGGGCAAAATCTTCAATTGAATACCGCGGCGGTACATAGCCGGCTTCGAAATGAACCTCAGCGGTGCGGTAATAGTCGCGGGTGATGAAGCCGTGCAGGATTTCGGCGAGGAACAGCCGCTCCTTGACGCCGAGTCGCCCCATAATGCCGAAATCCACCGCGATCAGGCGGCCCTCGTCATCGACGAAAAGATTTCCCGGGTGCATGTCGGCGTGAAAGAAGCCGTCGCGCAGCGCGTGGCGCAGAAAGGTTTGGATGAGGGCGCTGGCGAGCTGCGGCAGATCGAAGCCTTTGGCCTGCAATCGAGGCCGGTCCGACAACGGCGTGGCGTCGATCCATTCCAGTGTCAGCACGTCCTTGCTGGTGCGATCCCAATCAACCGCGGGAACGCGGAATTCGGGATCACCTTTGGTATTTTCGGCCATTTCCGAAAGCGCTGCTGCTTCCAGCCGAAAATCCATTTCGACCATGACGGTCCGGCGCAGCGTGTCGACGACCTCGACCAGCCGTAGCCGGCGCGCTTCGGCGGATAGGTTTTCGGCATGCTGCGCGGCGAAGGTGAATGCCGCCAAATCGGCGTGAAAGCGCCGCTCGACGCCAGGCCGCAGAATCTTCACGGCGACGGCGCGGGTACCGGCCGCTGCCGCCACCGTCGCGCGATGAACCTGCGCAATCGAGGCGGCGGCAACCGGCGGGCCGAAGCTCGCGAAAACCGTGTCGACCGGTTTGCCGAAGGAGGTGGCGATCGCCGCCTCTGCGTCGGCCTGGGCAAATGGCGGCATGCGGTCCTGCAAGCTCTCGAGGTCGCGCGCCAGCGCGGCGCCGACCACGTCCGGCCTGGTCGCGAGAAATTGCCCAAGTTTGACATAGCTCGGCCCGAGCTTGGTCAGCGCCGCTGACAACCGGCTTTCAGCCGGGCCAGTCGTGCGGCGCTCCAACAATCGCGCCATCCGCAAAAGCGGACGGGCGCCGACCGGCGCCACCATCGGATCAATAATACCGAAAACGCCTTCGCGGGCGAACACAAAGCCGGCGCGGGCGAGACGGACGAGATGCGCGGGAGCCGAGATCACAAACGCCAGCCGGAATGCAGCGTGACGATGCCGGCGCTCAAGGCCTGGTACGAGACGCGGTCGAAGCCCGCCGTGCGCAGCATTGCGGCGAAGGCTTGCGGCTTGGGGAAGCGGCGGATGGATTCGACCAAATAGCGGTACGATTCGGCGTCTCCGGCCACGACGCGGCCAAGGGCGGGAATGACATTGAACGAATAAAAGTCATAAAGCCGGTCGAGCGCGGGAACATCCACCGAGGAGAATTCCAGGCAGGCAAATCGGCCGCCGATCTTGAGCACGCGATAGGCTTCCGTCAGCGCGCGCTCGATGCGCGGCACGTTGCGAATGCCGAAGGCGATAGTGGCAGCATCAAAACTGCGATCGGCAAACGGCAGCGCCTCGGCATTGGCATCGGTGAAGGTGACCATGGAATGGCCGCTGTGCAGCATCGCGCGCTCGCGGCCGACTGCAAGCATGTCCGGATTGATGTCGCAAACCGTGACGCGGGTCTCTGCGCCGCCGGCCTCAATAAGGCGAAACGCGATATCGCCGGTGCCGCCAGCGATATCGAGCGCCGAAAACGGCAGCTCTTTCGGCGGATTGATCGCCGTCACCAGGGCATCCTTCCAGGCCCGGTGCAGCCCAAAGGACATCAGATCGTTCATCAAGTCGTAGCGGCGCGCCACGCTGTGAAAAACGTCATCGACCAGCGCCTGCTTCGCTGCAAGCGGCACTGGCCTGGAGCCAAAATGCGCGGTTTCCGCCATCGCTATAGCCTCGATCCACAACCATAGCGCGGGCGGCCCGAGCAGGCTATGTCTTTGAAATTAACCACGTTGCAGCACCGGCACTTGCGAACATGCCTGAGCTTCCGGAAGTCGAAACGGTCCGCCGCGGCCTCGAACCGGCGATGCAAGGCGAACGCATCACCCGCGTCGAAGTTCGCCGGCCCGATCTGCGCTGGCCGCTGGCGAAAGACTTTGCAGAGCGGTTGGCCGGCAAAGTGGTGACCGGCATTGGCCGCCGCGCCAAATATCTGCTGGTAGATTTATCGTCCGGCGACGTCCTGCTCATGCATCTCGGCATGTCGGGATCGTTTCATGTGTTTCTCGGCAACAAACATCAAGACCAGCATCTGGGCCGTTACTATCACGAGCGCGCCAACCATCTCACGCACGATCACGTCGTGTTTCACCTTGCGTCGGGCGCTAGCGTGACTTTCAACGATCCGCGGCGCTTCGGTTCGATGAAGCTCGTGTCGCGCGGAGAGCTTGATCACGAGACGCTTCTACGCAACCTCGGGCCGGAGCCGCTCGGCAATGCATTTGATGCCTTAATGCTGGCGCGCGCCTGCCGCGGCAAGAAGACCAGCCTCAAAGCCGCGCTACTCGATCAGCGCGTCGTAGCAGGGCTCGGCAACATCTATGCGTGCGAGGCGCTCTATCGTGCGCGTTTGTCGCCAAAGCGACGCGCTTCGACTATCGCCGACCGCAACGGCAACCCGAACGAACGCGCCGAGCGGCTGGTCGACGGCATCAAGGCAGTGCTGACCGAAGCGATAAAAGACGGCGGCTCGTCATTGCGCGATCACCGGCTCACCGATGGCGAGCTCGGCATGTTTCAACATCACTTCCGCGTTTACGATCGTGCCGGCGAGCCGTGCCGAACCAAAGGCTGCCGCGGCACAATCAAGCGCATCGTCCAGAACGGCCGCTCGACCTTCTATTGTCCGGTGTGCCAGAAATGAGTTCGGCGAGGGATTCATGAGTGAGACCATCATTGTCGAGACCCACGGGCGCGTCGGTCTGATCCGGCTCAATCGCCCGCAGGCGCTCAACGCGCTCAACAGCGCGCTGATCCGCGAACTCGCTGCCGCGATCGATAAGTTCGAAACGGACGATAATATCGGCTGCATCGTCATCACCGGCTCCGACAAGGCCTTCGCCGCCGGCGCCGACATCAAGGAAATGGCCGACAAGGCCTTTACCGATGTTTTTCTTGGCGATTTCGCGGCCACTTGGCATCGCGTCGCCGAGGCGCGCAAGCCTGTCATCGCGGCGGTTGCCGGTTTTGCGCTTGGCGGCGGCTGCGAACTTGCCATGCAATGCGATCTGATCATTGCCGCGGACAATGCCAAGTTCGGTCAGCCGGAAATCAAGCTCGGCATTATTCCCGGAATCGGTGGGACCCAGCGGCTCACGCATGCGGTGGGTAAAGCCAAGGCGATGGATCTCATCCTGACCGGCCGGATGATGGATGCGGAAGAAGCCGAACGCGCTGGTCTCGTCGCGCGTATCGTGCCGCTGCAAAGCCTTGTCGAGGAAGCAATCAAAATTGCCGCGACGATCGCGTCGATGTCGCTGCCGGCGGTGCTGGCGGCGAAAGAAGCCGTCAATCGCGCCTTTGAAACCTCGCAGGCCGAGGGCGTGCGTTTCGAGCGGCGGGTATTTCATTCGCTTTTTGCGACGCGCGACCAGAAAGAGGGCATGGCGGCGTTTATTGAGAAACGGCCGGCCAAATTTGAAAACAAATAGTCGGCCTTTAGTCGGCCTTGCCGCGGCTCGGCCCGAGATGTTGTTTTGATCCAAATGAGACATTGCGCCGCGCGCGGCCACGACCGAACAACGAAGTGCCAGTGTTAGAGTGGGTTGCTGATCTTCAGACCGGAGGGCGACTATGGCAGCAACACATCAAGGTGAATGTTTTTGCGGAGCGGTTCAGGTGGAGGTTTCGGGAACGCCGGAAGCGATGGGATATTGTCATTGCCGGTCGTGCCGGTCGTGGTCGGGCGGCCCCGTGAACGCCTTCACACTGTGGAAACCAGAGGCGGTGCGGATCACAAAAGGTGCCGAAGATCTCGCCACGTTTCAGAAGTCGCCGCTCAGCCAACGACAGTTCTGCCGCAAGTGCGGCGGTCATCTTATGGCTAATCACCCGCCGCTCGGACTCGTCGATGTATTTTCAGCGACGCTGCCCACTTTGAAATTCAGTCCAGCCGTGCATGTCAATTACGCCGAAACGGTATTGCCGATGCGAGATGGTCTTCCCAAACTGAAAGACTTTCCCAAAGAGTTCGGCGGATCAGGCGAGATCCTGCCTGAATGAGGCGCTGTGGGCCAGTGACGGCCTTCATTGTGAAGCGGGCGCCACTGCGGGCCGATGCTGTTGGATTGCTTGATCGCATTCTGCAGCGGCAGCGTGATAATCTGCTTTCTCCGTTTTCAACCGACAGGAAACCAGCCACATGCCGAATAACATTCGTTTCTCAAATCCGGACACGATCGCAAAACCGCCAGGCTATAGCCATGTCGTGGAAGCGATCGGACCAGGCCACATCGTTTATTTTGCCGGCCAGCTCGGCGTGGACAGATCTGGCAAGATGGGCGCGAATATCCGCGAACAGATCGAGCTGGCGTTCGAGAATCTGAAGGCCGCGCTAACTTCGGTCGGCGCCGATTTCGAGCATCTGGTCAAGGTCAACAATTATATCGTCGATATCGGCAAGAACATCGCGCAATTCCGCGAGATTCGAGACAAATACGTCAACACAGCAGCGCCGCCCGCCAGCACCACAGTAGGCGTGCCGGAGCTGGCGCGGCCAGGTGCTTTGTTCGAGATTGAGGCCGTAGCGATATTGCCACCAAAATGATGGACCGCGTTCGAGGCGCTCGAAGTCGTGCGGTCACTGAGCTGACCCGCTGCGGGCTGTCGCGGCGTTCACGCCGTTAGCAGGGTCGAGATCATTCCGACCCGGTCTGAGCTTCGACCCAATGCTGGATTGTCGTGTTGCGCAGGAAGTCGACCGCTTCGCGTTCCGCAACGGATTGTACGTCGGGTTTGGCCATCACCGTCGCAACGATCGCATCGCATTTGTGGGCGAGCGCAATCGCCAAAATGGGCATGGGGGATGCAAATGACCGCTCGACCGCAAAGAGGCGGGCGCGCCCAGCCATTATCCCAGCGGTGACTGCGTGACCTGGCGCTAGCGGTTTGTAATTCGTGCCTATGAGCTCGAGATCGCCGACGCGCTCAATTTCATCGTCATCGGACACGCCGGTGGCGCATCGGCAAAATCCGATCTTCGCTCGAAGATAAAGATGGACCTCGCCGCCGCATTTGTCAGCGGCACAGGTAAAGGCCTGGCCATTGCCCCATTGGTCGATCGGGAACGGCCACTTTTCCTCGGACCACATTGGACCTTGCGCATTCCGGTTTGCAACGTCTTGCGAGAAGCTGCTGGCGCTGGCGAGCAGAAATGACCCCCATGCAAAGCCAAGAGAAAATAATGTTTTGCGCGCGGGGCTCATTAAGGCTGCCGTTGTGCTGATCAGTGGTTAGTGCGTAACTATCGCGCGCGCATCACCGGTCAATTCGAGTATGTGCATGCCGGTATTTGCTCGGTCGACGATATAGATATAGCCGCGATCGTCGGTCTCCACATTGTTGGTCTGGATGGCGACTTTGCACCTGTCCTGGCCGTTGAGCTTGACGCAGCGTTTGTCGGTGGCCTCGGTGATTGCGGGAATGAAATATCCGACTTCCTTCGGATGATATGGATCGCGCACGTCGACAGCGCGGACGCCGGCATTGAAGTAACTGAGAAAGACGATTTTCTTATAAAAAATCGGCGCCATGCTTTCGTTCGAGGCGTGCGTGCCGAAACGACCGCCGCGGGAACAGAAATCGCCGCCTTCCGGTACCTGGAAGTTTGAAATCACCATCGGATGTGCCTCGATGGTTACATCGACGAACCACGCCATCTGCCGCGGCTCCTCGCACTCGTTCCGGATCTGCTCGTCGACGATCATGACAATATCGCGCTCCGAGCCGAGGGAGTCTTTTGCGAATTCGGCGATCGGCATTTTCGGCATCGGGAATGTCGTATGCGCGCCGTTGAACGGCGTCATCACGAGCCGGCCCACTTCCGGGTAAAGGAGATTCTCCGGCGTCGGCTCCTTGGGGCCATGGAGAAGCTTGTCGCGGTCGACAATCTGCAACATGCCATTTTTGTTAGTTCCGTAACCGAAGTAAATCCGGTTGTCCTGCGGTCCGAGTGAGATCATGCCGTGCAGCTGTTCCGGAACGGGTCCGGTTGCGCCGGGCTGCTGGCCGGGCAAGCCGAAGTCGCGGATTTTGACCGGGTGCGCAGGATCGCTCATGTCATACACTTCGGTCATTCGCCCGACGCGCCAGCCGGGCACGCCGGAAACGAGGTAGGCGATCCCGCTGTCGCATTCCCAAAAGCTTTTATGCGTGTCGGTGAGTTCGCCTTCGCGCTGCCAAATCAGCGCCGGTTTGGCGGGATCGGTGACGTCATAGATCTGCTGACTTTTGCCGCCGAAGACCCGCATCAGATAGGTCTTGTTAGGGTCGGCTTTGGGCAGGGTGCCGCCGTCGCAGACGCGCGTCATCTGCGCGCCGCCTTCCTCGTAATTGCCGGGCGTGCCGGGGATATGCGCGAGATATTGCGGATGCGCCGGATCGGTCACGTCCACGATTGACGTGCCGTTGAATTCGGGCTGGCCGGTCAGCGGATTAACCGGTTTTGGAACCTCAGGCGTGCCGCCATGGTGGCCGATATAGGCGATGTAGCGATTGCCCTGATGATGGATCGTCGGTTGATAGGCGCTGCGGCCTTGCAGATCGTTGTATCCAACCAGCCGCATGTTCATCGCTTCGGGAGGAGCTCCGATCTTCTGCTCTGCTGCGGAGGCAGCGATGACTGACCCCAAAACGGTGCAGGTGCACGCGCCAATCCAGATGCCAATTAAGATTTGCGCCATTGGCCAGAATCGATTGCGCCTCATACTTTGTCTCCAAACCGATTGGTCGCCGCGTCTTGGCGAGCATTGATCCTTAAAAACCCGTGCGACAATAACGGGCCTGCGTGTTATCCAGATAGGCTTTCGTAAAAAGGCATATCTGCGCGGGACACATGTCTGCGCGCGACACATGTCTGCGCGCGACACGTGGCCGATGGCGACGACTTCGCCAGCGTCGCGAACAAGCGCCATCCCGTTTCGATCTTTGTCGCCGAGTCGCCGAACTTCACCGGCGGCTCTATATTGGCGCTATGCTCAGTGATGACGAGCTTGAGCGGTATGCGCGCCACATCGTGCTGCGCGAGGTCGGCGGGCCAGGGCAGGCGGCGCTCCGTCGCGCACGAGTACTGGTCGTCGGCGCCGGCGGCCTTGGCGCGCCGGTGCTGCTCTATTTGGCCGCCGCCGGCGTCGGCACGCTTGGCGTCATCGACGATGATGTGGTTGCGCTCTCCAACCTGCAGCGGCAGGTGATCCATGCCACGCCCGATCTCGGCGCGCCGAAGGCAGCAAGCGCTGCCACGACCGTCCGGCGGCTCAATCCGAATGTCACCGTGCAGGCGCACAATGTCCGGCTCGTCGCCGACAATGCGCTGGCGCTGCTCGGCGACTACGATATCGTCGCCGACGGGTCGGATAATTTCGCCACGCGCTATCTCGTGTCCGATGCCTGCTTTTTTGCCAAAAAGCCGCTGGTGACAGCGGCGCTCGGTACGTTTGACGGCACGCTGACCACGATCCGCGCTTTTGAGCATGGCGCCGACGGCAAGCCGAACCCGACATACCGGTGCCTGTTTCCGGAGCCGCCGCCGCCCGGCACCGTTCCGGCTTGCGCGGAGGCTGGCGTGCTCGGCGCGCTCGCCGGCGTGGTTGGATCGATGATGGCGCTTGAAGTGATCAGGGAAATTGTCGGTTTCGGCGAGGGCCTGGTCGGTCGGCTGCTGATGATCGACGCGCGTGCCATGCGCTTCGAGACGCTGCGCTATGGGTGGGATCCGTCGAATCCGCTCAACGGCAAGAAAGCAACGATCCGCGATTTGTCAGTCCACGTGTGATGCCGCCTGGCGCTTTAGCGCGCCTGGCCATGATACACGCGGTTTGGCCGCATGTCGGTCGCGGACGCCACGCGGTTCGTCATGTTGAAAAACCCGGCGACCGCAGCGATGTCCCAGATGTCACGATCGGAAAAGCCGGCGGCCCGCAGCCGCACGCGATCCTCGTCTTCGACGAGCCAGGGCTCGGCCGTCAGCTTAACGGCAAAATCCAGTATGGCGCGCTCGCGCTTGGACAACCGCGCGGCGCGGTAATTCATCACCATAAGTTCGCCGAGCGGCGGATCCTCGGACAATTGGCGCACGGCGGCACCATGCGCCACCAGGCAATAATAGCAGCGGTTTTGCGCCGAGACAGCGACCGCGATCATCTCGCGTTCGAGCTTGCTCAAACCCGACGGCGCCAGCATCAAATCGTTGTACATGGCGACGAAAGCGGACAGCTTGGCCATGTCGAAGGCGTAAGCCTTGAGCACATTCGGCACGAAGCCAAGTTTTTCCTCGCATTTGGCGAAATAAGCCGCCATCTCCGGCGTCAATGCTGCCGGGCGAAGCTTGAGCGCCGTGATCTCGTGGTCATCGTCCGCCGCCGCGGACCGGCGCTGAGCGCCGTTGCCGACTTTGTTTTTTCGTTTGGTCATGACTCTCCCATTGCTTTTCGCCGCCGCTTGCGCCGTTGCCGCAACCCTCGCCAATAAGCACGCGCTGACCCGCAAAGGCGGGTAGCCGATCGTGGTTAAGAACCTTTATTATTATTGTGCAACCTAGCTAGAGCAAACATGAACCTGCACGGCAATCCCGAAGGCAGCGACCGTGAAAGCGGCGTCGCGCTCATCGCGGCGGCGGCGAAATTGCTCGCCAAGCGCAAGTCCGGCGTGCCGAATGGCTTCGTCGCCAAATTGTTCGAGCTGACGGCGCCCGAGGACTTGCGGCATTGCGGTGCGCCGGAACTGGCGGACGTTGCCGAGCAATCGTGGTCCTTTCTTGCCGAGCGACAACCCAGCGCTCCCAAGATCCGATTTGAACCATTGCCTGGAGCGCGCGGCGTTTGTGTCCTTGAAATCGTCAACGACGATATGCCGTTCCTAGTCGATTCCGTTGTCGGAGAACTAACCAGCCGCGGCTTCGAGATTCGTTTGTTCGTTCATCCGGTTTTTCTGGTGCGGCGCGACGCTGCCGGCCGGCTTGTCGAATTCGAAGCGACAAGCGCTGCCGATGCCCGCCGCGAAAGCTTCATCCATTTTCACGTCGAAGGGATCGATGACGCCGCCGAGCGCACCGAAGTCGTGCGCACGCTGGAAGATATCCTCGGCGAGGTCCGTATCAGCGTACAAGATTGGCAGCTGATGCGAGCGCGCGTGCGTGCTGTCATCAGCGAGCTGCGATCGAATCCGCCACCACTGCCGAATGAGGAAACAGCCGAGGCTGTCGCGTTTCTCGAATGGATCGCCGAAAATAATTTCACCTTTCTTGGCGCGCGAGATTACGTCTTCAGCAACAATGGAACGCTTGCGCCGGTATTCGAGACCGGCCTTGGGCTGCTGCGTTCCCCAGACAGGCGCCTTCTTGCGCAATGGAACGAACCGCTGGTGCTGACTCCGGAGATTCGCGCGTTCCTGGAGCAGCCGACACTGCTCATCGTAACCAAAACGAGCGCTCGCTCGCGTGTGCATCGGCGCGTGCATTTCGACTATGTCGGGGTCAAGCGGTTCGACCGTGGCGGCAAGCTGGTTGGCGAGCACCGTTTCTGCGGTCTGTTCACGTCAACGGCCTATACGCAGCCCGAGCGCGGTATTCCTTATCTGCGGCGCAAAGTCGAAGGCATCATTCGCCGCGCGGGTTTTGATCCGGCGAGCCATTCCGGCAAGGCGCTGGTCAATGTGCTCGAGACCTATCCCCGCGATGAGTTGTTTCAGATCGACGAGGATTTGCTCTACCAATTCGCACTCGACATTCTTCACCTCGACGAGCGGCCGCGAGTGCGCGTGCTGCCGCGGCGCGACCGTCTGGACCGATACGTCTCGGTGCTGGTTTACGTCCCGCGCGATCGCTACAGCGCTCAAGTCAGGGCGGCCATCGGCAAGTACTTGACCGCAGCATTCAATGGCCGTCTGAGCGCCTATTATCCGTTCTTTCCGGAGAGTCCGCTGGTGCGTGTCCAATACATCATCGCGCGCGCCGACACGCCGCTGGCAAATCCGGAGCGCCTATCACTCGATCGCAGCGTCGAGGCGATCGTACGCAGCTGGACCGATGCGCTGCGCGAAACGCTCGGCATGGGGGCGGGGGCGGACCCCGTTCGCGCCCGCGTGCTGTTCCGGCGCTATCGCGACGCCTTTCCGATCGACTACCGCGAGGTCTATCCGCCGGCGATCGCGATTGCCGACATCCGCGGCCTGGAAAATCTCAGCCAGGAACGCCCGCTTAGCGTCGGGTTCTATCCGCCGCAAGGCGCAGCGCCATCGCGGGTCGGCTTGAAAGTCTTCAGCCAGGGCCGTCCGATTTCATTGTCCGAGCGCGTGCCGGTTCTGGAAAACATGGGCTTTCGGGTCGTGGACGAGCGCACCTATCACATCCAACCGGAGGGCGCGGCGGCGGTTTGGTTCCACGACATGGAGCTGGAAAGCGCGTCCGGGCAGGCGATCGACTTGGCTGCATCGCAAGCGCGGCTGCAAGCCTGTTTTCTTGTCGTCATGAGCCAAGCGGCCGAGAACGACGGCTATAACGCCTTGGTGCTTGCGGCGGGGTTGGGGTGGCGCGAGGTCGCGCTGGTCCGGACGATTTCGCGCTTCTTGCGGCAGATTCAGGTTGCCTATTCGCAGGATTATATGTGGGCGACACTGCGCAAACACGCGGCCATCGCCGCGCAGATCGTGGATCTGTTTCGGGCCCGTTTCGATCCGCGCTCGTCCTTGCCGCCGCAACAACGCGCCGCGCAAGAACAGGAAATCTTGTCCGTTATCGAGACTGCGCTGCAAGCGGTCGACAGCCTCGACGAAGATCGCATCATTCGCTTGTTCGTGAGTGCGGTCACCGCGGCGGTGCGGACGAATTTTTATCAGCTGGGCCGCGACGGCCGCGCCAAAGATGTCGTTGCCATCAAATTTGCCAGCCGAAAGCTAGACGCGGTGCCGGCGCCGCGTCCGCTTTATGAGGTCTTTGTTTATTCGGCGCGATTGGAGGCCGCGCATCTGCGCTTCGGTAAGGTCGCGCGGGGCGGGATCCGGTGGTCCGACCGGCCGCAAGATTTCCGCACCGAGATCTTGGGTCTGGTCAAGGCGCAGAACGTCAAGAATGCGGTCATCGTCCCGGTCGGCGCCAAAGGGGGCTTTGTTCCCAAGCGCCTGCCGGCCGGCGGTACGCGCGAGGCGGTGCAGGCCGAGGGCGTCGCGGCCTACAAATCGTTCATATCGACGCTGCTCGATGTCACCGACAATATCGGGGTCGGAACGATCGGCGTGATCCCGCCGGCCGATGTCATTCGCCATGACGGCGATGATCCCTATCTCGTCGTCGCCGCGGACAAAGGCACCGCGACCTTCTCCGATATCGCCAATGACCTCGCGATCGCCCACGATTTCTGGCTCGGCGACGCTTTCGCCTCGGGCGGTTCGGCCGGTTACGACCACAAGAAGATCGGCATTACCGCGCGTGGCGCCTGGGAAGCGGTAAAGCGGCATTTTCGCGAGATGGACGTCGACGTTGCGGTGACGCCGATCACCGTGGTCGGCGTCGGCGACATGTCCGGCGATGTTTTCGGTAACGGCATGTTGCGCGAAAAGACGATCAAGCTCATCGCCGCCTTCGATCACCGCGACATTTTCATCGATCCCAATCCCGATCCGGAACGCACCTTCGCCGAACGCAAGCGGCTGTTCGATCTGCCGCGGTCGAGCTGGCAGGATTTCGATCGATCGGTCATTTCCAAGGGCGGCGGTGTATTCCCTCGCGCCGCCAAGGACATCGCGCTTTCGCCGGAAGCGCAAAAGCTGTTTGGCACCCCCGAGCACGTAACGCCCAATGATCTTATTCGCGCCATTCTCAAAGCCCGCGTCGACCTGATCTATTTTGGCGGCATCGGCACCTATGTGCGCGCTTCGGACGAGACCGACGAAGCGGTCGGGGATCGCGCCAATGATGGCGTTCGCGTCGCCGCCAAGGACTTGCGCAGCAAGGTCATCGCCGAAGGCGGCAATCTCGCCATGACGCAACGCGGCCGCATCGAATCGGCGTTCCGCGGCATCAAGCTCAACAATGACGCCATCGACAATTCGGCCGGCGTGAATACGTCCGACATGGAGGTCAATATCAAGGTCGCGCTGAGCATTCCGGTGCGTGACGGAAGGCTGACAATGGCGGGCCGCAACGCCTTGTTGGCGCGGATGACCGATGAAGTCGCCGGGCTCGTTCTGCGCAACAATTATCTGCAGACGCTGGCGCTCTCGCTCGCTGAGCGGCGCGGCATGGCAGACTTCGGTTTTCTACAGCGGCTTATTCAATCGCTGGAGGCGCGCAGTTTGCTCGATCGCGCGCTCGAATGGTTGCCCGATGATATGCAACTCGAGGAACGCCGCCGACGGCTGGCCCCGTTCACGCGGCCGGAGTTGGCAGTGCTGCTGGCCTACGCCAAGCTCAGCCTCTACGAGGATCTGCTCGAATCGCCGGTGCCCGACGATCCTTATCTGGCGCGCGAACTGAGCCGATATTTCCCTAAAGCTCTGACGGAAAGTTATCCCGATGCGCTGGAGCATCATCGCTTGCGCCGCGAGATCATCGCCACGCAGCTGGCCAATTCCATGATCAATCGCGGCGGCCCATCTCTGATCGTGCGGATCGCCGACCAGATGGGCGCTGCGCCGGCTGCTATTGCCTCGGCCTTTGCCGCAACGCGGGACAGCTTCGATCTCACGGCACTGAACCTCGCGATTGACAGTCTGGATAACAAAGTTTCCGGCAAGTTGCAGCTCGATCTTTATATCGATGCGCAGAATCTATTGCTCGATCGCCTGGTGTGGTTCTTGCGCGCCGTCGATTTTTCCAAGGGACTAGCCGAAGTCGTCACGCATTATCGCGACGGCATCGCCGCCGTCGGCGACCGCCTGGATGAGGCACTCTCGGACGATTTGCGCGCGGTACGCGCCGCGCGCAAACATGAACTTGCCGCCGCGGGCGTGCCGGTCGAGCTCGCCGGTCGTCTTGCCGATCTTCGCGCGCTCATTGCCGCACCCGACATCGTGCTGGTCGCCGACCGCAGCCGCAATGCGGTTAATCGGGTGGCGGCGACCTATTTTGCGGTCGCGGCCTTCTTTGGCATCCAGCGACTAGCCGGCGCCGAGATTCCGGTCGCCGATTACTTCGATCGGCTCGCGCTTGATCGCGCGCGCGATGTGATCGGCGACGCGGCGCGAAAGCTGACGGCGGCGGTCCTTGCCGATGGAGCATGGGGGCCCGGTGCCGTCGATGCCTGGGCCGGCAAGCGCAAAGCGGAGGTCGAGCGGGTGCGATTAGCGATCGGCGAAATGGCGAGTTCCGGCTTTACCGTCTCGAAGTTTACTGTTGCGGCAAGTATCCTCGAGGACCTCACCCGGCATTGAAATCAGACCCCTAAAAGAGAAAAGACCCCAAGCATATACGCGCTTGGGGTCCGTAAGTTGTTGCCTCAACTCAGGCTTATTTGACCGGGCGACGGGGTGTCGGGGGATGGGGAGCCGCCCGGTCGGCCTTGACCACAAACATAGGCCCGGGCCGGGCGAATTCAACGCGGATCACGTATTAGTGTTGACGACTGCGGCAAAAGGCGCGGACGCGTGAGCGGTTCACCGCCGCTTAGCGACAACTTAAGGTCCGCGGTCCTGTAAACCATAACGGTGCAGGTCGGCGCCGTGGGCGTCGAGCCACGCCTTGGCCCTTTCGTGGCCGGGGATCAACCGGTTCACCACACGCCAAAACCGGGCCGAATGGTTCATTTCAACGAGGTGCGCGACTTCATGCGCGGCGAGATAGTCGAGCACGTAGCTCGGGGCCAAAATCAGCCGCCATGAGAACGACAGCACGGCGGTGCTGGAACAGGAGCCCCAACGGCTCGATTGGTCGCGTACATTGACCCGCCGCACATCGAGGCCGAGTTCGCGAGCGTGGCGGCGGCTTGCGGCTTCGAGTTCGTGTTTGGCTTCGCGGCGCAGGAAGTCGCTGACCCGGCGATGAAGGTGCGGCGCATGACCGGCGACGCACAAAAGCCGTTCGCCATTGCCGTCGCGTTCGGTCCACACTGTCCCACGCGCTCCCCCGCGATGCGTGATTCTATGCGGCTCCCCGCGCAATGGCACGATGACGCCGTCGGCGAAGGGTGCTGCTTGCGGTAAGCGGCCAAGGCGGGCCGCAATCCAGCCGCCATGCTTCTCGGCGAATGCGCGCGCCTCCTTGAGCGTGCCGCGCGGCGGAATCGTGAGCACGACTTCACGCGTCGCCGCTTGGATCCGCAAGGTATAGCGTCGTGCCTGCCGATGGCGCCGTACGCGGATTGGTAACACCGCGCCATCGAAGGCGATCTCGACACCGGTGGAATCGCTCGGGCGGCGGTAGAGCAGCGCGTGCGGAGGCATAGGACACCCGAATCCAATTCGCAGCGATATTGCCACATCGCCGACATCCGTGGCGAGATTTAGCCGATCGTGTTGAGAAGTTCAGGCGCTGCGCAGGGCTTGGCGCAGCAATCGCGGGGCAGGACGGCGCGCCGCGCGATCGGACAATGTCATCGACAGCACAAAATCCGAAATTCGTGGTGCGATTTCGGCGCGGAACCGCGAACCGTTGAAAACGCCATAATGTCCGACGCCGGGCTGCAGCCAATGCGCTTGACGATCCGGCGGGATGTTGACGCAAAGACGATGCGCCGCTTCGGTCTGTCCAACGCCTGAAATATCGTCGTGCTCGCCTTCGATGGTGAACAGCGCAACGCGCGTGATCGCCGCCGGATCGACGTGGCGTCCGCGATGGCTCATTTCGCCGTTTGGCAGCGCGTGGCGCACGAACACTGTGTCCACGGTCTGCAAGTAAAATTCCGCGGCGAGGTCCATCACCGCGAGGTATTCGTCGTAGAATTCCTTGTGCTTCTGCGCCGAGTCGCCGTCGCCGCGCACCAGATTGAGGAACAACTGTTTATGCGCCTCGATGTGGCGCTCGAGATTCATGCTGACAAAGCCATTAAGCTGAAGAAAGCCGGGATAAACGTCGCGCATGAATCCGGGATTGGGAAACGGGACCTTGGTGATGACATGGGTGCGGAACCAGTCGAGGCCGCGTTTTTCGGCTAGCGTGTTGACCGCCGTTGGATTGATGCGGGTATCGATCGGCCCGCCCATCAGGACCATGGAGATCGGCACGCATGGGTCGTGCTCCGCCTCCATCAGCGACACCGCGGCGAGAACCGGAACCGACGGTTGGCACACTGCGACGACATGGGTGCCCTCGCCAAGCTTGTGCAGCATCGAGATCAGGTAATCGATATAATCATCGAGATCGAACGGGCCCTCCGCCAGCGGCACCATGCGCGCGTCAACCCAGTCGGTGACGTAGACATCGTGATTGGGCAGGAACGCTTCGACCGTGCCGCGCAGCAGCGACGGGTAGTGTCCGGACATCGGCGCGACGATCAGTAATTTCGGTTGTGGACGCTTTGGCGGATGCTCGAACTGACGCTCGAAATTGATCAGGTTGCAAAATGGCCGCTGCCAAACGGGGGAGATTCGCACCGGGATACGCTCGCCACCGGCGAGTGTCGAATTGATCCGCCACTCCGGCCGGCCGTAACGACGCGTCGAGCGCTCAAACAATTCGCAGGCCGCCGCAACCGACTTGCCGAAGGTGGTGTAGGACAGGGGATTGGCGGGATTCTTGAAGAACAGCCGCGTCGCGTCCGCCCAAGCCCGCGACGGGTTCAGGGCGGCATGGCTCATTTCATAGAACCAATAAAGCGGCGTCGAGACGAGAACACCCGTGTCGCCCGGCACCGCCGGCGCGCCCCCAAACTCCCCGATTGCCATACCTGAACCCCGCCCGGCCTGCTGCAGCGCAGCATTGTGACTATCGTGTGTCATACAGTCAACTTAAAAGCAAAGTTTTCCCTTTTCTGTTTTTCATTAGAATCAACGCCTTCCTGCCACTGTGGGCCGGCGTGGCGCGCATTTGTTTTGATCGTGGAACTTAGATGGTTATTCGCCGCTCTGCATCAATGAGCCGCGACGACGTGCACTCTGCAGGAGCTTGAGGAACGCAAATACGCCGGCGGCGAATAGCGCCGCGTTCAGGGCGAGCGCAGCCACCATTAGGTCTGGACGGAACACCTTGTCGATCACCAGCGCGCGCATGCCTTCAAAGACGTAGGTCGGCGGCAACAGCCAGGCGACCGGCTGCAGCCAGCCCGGCAAGGTGGTGACGGGGTAATAGACGCAAGTCAGAGGCATAAACAGAAACATGATCGACCAGGCGAGATTTTCGGCGCCCATGCCGTTGCGCAAGATTAAACCGGACACGAAGATGCCGATCGCCCAACTGGTCAGCATCAGGTTGAAAAAGAACGCCACCAGCGCAATACCAAACGCGTAAAGATTGAAACCAAAGAACGCGATCGCGAGGAATGTCACTGGCACTGCGCCGATTAACAGCCGAACGATGCTCATCACCATCAGCGCAGAGATGAACTCGAATGGGCGCAATGGGCTCATCATGATGTTGCCGAGGTTGCGCGAATACATTTCCTCCAGGAACGAAATCGAAAAACCCAGCTGCCCGCGGAACAGAATGTCCCACAACAGCACGGCGCCGATGAAGGTGCCGCCCGCCCGCGCAAAAAAGCCGGCGTTGCTGGCGATGTAATATTGCAGGAATCCCCAGGTCACCATCTGCACGGTCGGCCAATAGGCGATATCGAGGAGCCGCGGCCAGGACGAGCGCAACAAATACCAATGCCGCAGCATCATTGCCGAGATGCGGCGCGCCGAAGATGCCACTGCGGATTTGTATGCAACGCTCACTGTGCGGCCTCCCGCGCCTCGCCGCCATTGCCGCGCGCGACGTCGAGGAAGACCTCTTCGAGCGTGCGGCGGCCGTAGCGCTTGAGCAGCTTGGCCGGGATATCGTCGTCCTCAATGCGCCCGCGCTTCATGATGATGACACGATCGCATAGCCGCTCCACTTCGGTCATATTGTGCGAGGCGAGCAGCACAGTGGCGTGCCGGTTCCGACAATAGCGCTCAAGACGGCCGCGCACCCAGTCGGCGGTGTCCGGATCGAGCGATGCGGTCGGCTCGTCGAGCAAAAGCACATCGGGATTGTTGATGAGCGCTTTTGCAAGCGACACGCGCGTTTTCTGTCCGGCCGAAAGGTTGCCGGTGGGACGGTCAAGGAGATCGACGAGATCGAGCTCGTGCCCAAGTTCGGCAATGCGCTTGCGCAGATCGTCGACATTGTAGAGCTTGCCGAACACCGTCAAATTCTGCCGCACCGTGAGTCGCATCGGCACTTCGACATACGGACTTTCGAAATTCATCCGCTGCAAAACGCGATAGCGCTGCCGCGGCATTTCCGCTCCGAGCACGGTCACACGGCCGGACGTCGGCGTGATCAGGCCCATGATGGTGGCAATCGTCGTCGTCTTGCCGGCGCCATTGCCGCCAAGGAGCGCAGTGATCGAACCGGGCGCGAGCGTGAATGAAATTCCGTCGACTGCAGGATCGGTTTTGTAGATCTTGACGAAGCGCTCAACGGCTATGGGCGGTGATTGCGGCACCGCGCAGATGTGGCGTGCCTCGCCCTGCGAAGCAAGAGGAGAAAATCTGGCTGTGCCAGCCGGCTATGAGCCTACCGCTATGGAATAACAGCCGAGAAGATGGCAGAACGTGCAATGCAAACGCTCTCCCGCTGACACGCCGTGACCGACACGCCATGACAGACACGCCATGACTGCCATCACACTCGATCAGGCCGAACATATCATCGACGCCATCATCGCGCGCGGGTCGTCGCTCAATTGCCGGCCCTTAAGCGTGATCGTGGTCGAGCCGGGCTGCAAGGTGAAAGCATTCAAGAAAGAAGATGGGTCTTCGATGATTCGGTTCGAAATGACCTATGGCAAAGCTTGTGCCGCGCTCTCGCTTGGGCGCAGCTCGAAGCTCGTTCGCGAGCGCGCCCAGGAGCGGCCGATCTTCATGCGTTACCTGATTGCCGCAAGCGGTGATCAGATCTTTCCCGAAGGTGGCGGCATGCTGATCCGCGACGCGCAGGGCGAAGTGATTGGAGCGGTCGGCGTGACCGGGGACACCGAAGATCGCGACGAAGAGCTTGCCATTCACGGCATTCACGCCGCGGGTCTGAAGACCGACGCGGATTGCACCGGTATGGGCCGCCAAGTCGGCCTGCCTGGTCAGCCGCGACAAGGCTAGTTCTCTTGCTTTCATCACCCGAAAACCAGTTAGCTTCGCGGCATGTTCTGTAACTGCCCGGAATTATGGATCGAAAGATTTGACCGAGTGAGGCCCTATGCAAGTGGGATTGTTTGATCATGTCGAGCACGGTGATCGGCCGCTGACGCGGCTGTTTGACGAGCGGCTGAACTTTGCTGAAGCCGCCGAGGCAGCCGGCATTTACTGCCTGCACGTTGCCGAGCATCACGCGACGCCATTGAACATGGTGCCTGTACCGGGCGTCTATCTCGGCGCGGTTGCTCGCACGGTGAAGCGAATGCGGCTTGGCCCGCTGGTTTATTTGCTGCCGCTTTATTCACCGCTGCGGCTGATCGAGGAAATCTGCATGCTCGATCACCTCAGCCATGGCCGGCTCGATGTCGGTGTCGGCCGCGGCGTCTCGCCTTACGAGCTGAAATACCACAAGGTCGAGCACGATCGCTCGCGCGACATTTTCATCGACGCGTTCAAATGCGTCAGCGCCGGGTTGACGACAGACTCGCTTACCTATGCGAGCGAGCACTTTACCTACAAGGACGTGCCGATCGCGCTGCGGCCATTGCAGCACCCGCATCCGCCGTTCTGGTATGGCTCATCCAATGAGATCGGTTCCGCCTGGGCCGGCGAGCTGGGACTGCATTTCGTCACGCTGGGCCCGATGGCGACTGCCAAAGCCAATATCAGTGCGTACAAGGCCGCGCTGAAGAAACGCGGCAGAGCGGCTCAACCCAAACCGGAATTTCCGGGCGGCGCCGCCATCGGGGTGCAACGGCACATTTTCCTCGCCGATACCGACGCGGAGGCGCATCGTTTCGGCAAGCCGGCCATGGACATTCATCTTGCCCATCTGAACTGGCTGCGTGTCAAACATGGCGAAACGGGTCTCACGTCGCGCTTGAACGTGCCGCGCGGCGCGAATTTCGAGGCGTGTGTCGAGGATCGCACCGTGATCGCCGGCTCGCCGGCGACGGTCCGCGCCGAACTCGAGCGGCAGGTCCGCGAGCTTGGCGTCAATTATCTGCTCGCTTATCTTTTCCTCGGCACCATGTCGCTTGCCGATGCGCTGCGCTCGCTCGATCTGTTTCGCAGCGAGGTCATGCCGCACCTCGCCAAGCTATAGCGCAATAAGGTATCACTTTGCGCCGTTGTCGAGCGCGCGTTGCTGGTCTGTCCGCAGTGCGTCGGGATGCGGCATGGCGATGACGTTGTAACCGCAATCGACGAAATGGATTTCCCCGGTGACGCCAGTCGATAGATCGGACAGCAGATAGAGCGCGGCGCCGCCGAGCTCCTCCAGTGTAACGCCGCGATGAAGCGGCGAATGCCGCTGTTGAAACGCAAACATCGCTCTGGCGTCGCCGATGCCGGCGCCGGCAAGCGTGCGGATCGGGCCTGAAGAAATGGCGTTGACGCGGATGCGATTACCGCCGAAGTCGACAGCGAGATAGCGGACTGAAGCTTCCAGCGCCGCTTTGGCGACGCCCATCGCGTTGTAATTCGGCATCGCGCGCGAGCCGCCATTGTATGTCAGCGTCAGCATGGCGCCGCCATTGGGCATCATCGCGGCCGCGCGCTTGGCGGCTTCGGTGAAGGAGAAGCACGAAATCAGCATAGTGCGCAGGAAATTTTCGCGCGTGGTGTCGGCATAACGTCCGGCAAGCTGTGTCTTGTCGGAAAACGCAATCGCATGAACGAGAAAATCGAGCGGACCCCACATCCGGTCGAGCTCGGCAAAAACCGCGTCGACGGTCGTGATGTTCTCGACATCGCAGGGGAGAACAAGGTCGGCGTCGACCGAGGCGGCCAGTGGCTTGACGCGCTTGCCGAGCGCCTCGCCCTGATAAGTGAAGGCAAGCTTGGCGCCGTGCGCGGCGAGCGTCTTGGCGATCCCCCAAGCGATGGAGTGATCGTTGGCGACCCCCATAATCAGGCCGCGCTTGCCCTGCATCAAACCTGGCATGCGTCAGGCATCCACGTGCTTGAACACGACGGAAGCGTTGGTGCCGCCGAAGCCGAAAGAGTTGGACAGCACGCAGCCAAGCTTCACGTTGTCTTTGCGCTCGCGCACGATCGGCATGTCGGTAAAAGCCGGATCGAGGCGTTCGATGTTGGCGCTTTCGCAGATGAAACCCGAATTCATCATCAATAGCGAATAGATCGCTTCTTGCGCCCCAGCCGCGCCAAGCGAATGACCGGTGAGCGACTTGGTCGCTGAAATCGGCGGACATTTCGCGCCGAATACTTCGCGGATCGCTTCGATTTCCTTTAAATCGCCGATCGGCGTCGAAGTGGCGTGCGGGTTGATGTAGTCGACCGGCGGCTTCACCGAGGCGAGCGCCATTTTCATGCAGCGCGCCGCGCCCTCGCCCGATGGCTGCACCATATCGGCGCCATCGGAGGTGGCGCCGTAACCGGCAACCTCGGCGTAGATTTTTGCGCCACGCGCCTTGGCGCGATCGAGCTCTTCGAGAACGAGGACGCCAGCGCCGCCGGCGATGACGAAACCGTCGCGGTCGGCATCATAGGCGCGCGAGGCTTTTTCCGGTGTCTGGTTGAAATTCGACGACATCGCGCCCATCGCATCGAACAGCACCGACAGCGTCCAATCGAGCTCTTCGCAACCGCCGGCAAAGACAATGTCTTGCTTGCCGGACTGGATGGTCTCGAAGGCGTTGCCGATGCAATGGTTGGACGTGGCGCAGGCGGACGAGATCGAATAATTGACGCCTTTAATCTTGAACCAGGTGGCGAGCGTGGCTGAGGCGGTGGATGACATTGCCTTGGGAACCGCGAACGGTCCGACGCGCTTCGAACCCTTGCTGCGCGTGATGTCGGCGCTCTCGACAATGGTTCGTGTCGATGGGCCGCCGGATCCCATGATGATGCCGGCCCGTTCGTTCGACACCTCGCTCTCTTCAAGGCCGGAATCGCGGATCGCCTGCTCCATGGCGACGTGATTCCAAGCCGCGCCGCCGCCCAAAAAGCGCATCGCCCGCCGATCGATGGCGTCGCTCGCTTCGAGTGTGGGCGCGCCATGAACCTGACAACGAAATCCGAGCTCGGCATATTGATTGGCGCGCACGATGCCGGATTTGGCTTCGCGCAACGAAGCCAGCACTTCCTGCGTGTTGTTGCCGATGGAAGAGACAATGCCCATCCCGGTGACGACGACGCGTTTCATGTCAGCCTCGCCTGCCAATGTCCTGTTGTGAGACGATCCGCCGCGAACCGGCGTTGGTTGTTTGGATCATAGCAATACGTGCGGGCATGATCTTGTCCGAAGCCGGCATCATTTTCGGCGGCGCATTCGGCCGAAAACGTTCTCACGCCCCGTTGGGCTGCGGCTCGGCATCGCGGAACAGACCCACCTTGAGATCGAGCGCGCGGTAAATGACCGAACCGTCCGACGAGAGCCAGCCGTCGGCAATGCCAAGTACCAGTTTTGAACGCACGACCCGCTTGATATCGATGCCGTAAACGATTTTTTTCATGGTCGGTAGAACCTGGCCCGAAAACTTAATCTCGCCCATGCCGAGCGCTCGGCCTTTGCCGGGCGAACCAATCCAGCCGAGGAAAAAACCGAGCAATTGCCACAGCGCGTCGAGGCCAAGACAGCCCGGCATGACCGGATCACCTTTGAAATGGCACGGGAAGAACCACAAATCGGGCTTGAGATCGAGCACGGCGCGAACGAGGCCCTTGCCGTATTCGCCGCCTACCTCCGCGATCTCGGAGATGCGGTCGAACATCAGCATTGGCGGCAGCGGCAGCTGCGGCCCCTCGACAAAGAGTTCACCCCTCCCGCACGCGAGAAGGTCTTCGTATTCGAAATTCGAGCGGCGTTGCTGCATTCCGCGATTCAGCTGGTGATTTTCCGGCCGGTGCTTAATTCCCTAACATATTGGCATAGCGGGGCAAAGGCGCATCCCCACCATGCCGCGACCGCATGATGGACGCGCTTTTCCCGCTGGGAGCGGCGGTTGCAGGGGTGAAAACTGTCGTATATTGATTTCGTTCGCAACGATTTTTCGCCGACGCTGTCCGGCGAGGAATTGCCACGGTTGGCACTGTTTGCGGGTTTGCCGGGTCAGGGGTTCGCAAGGTACGAACGAGTACGTAATGAAACAGCCGATGCCGATCGCATTTGCACCGACCCCATCCGCGCCGGCGCTAGCCGCGGAGCCGAAGGGCGGCGCGCTCACCGGCTGTCCCTGGCACGATGTCAAAGCCAAGCTGCGTGGCGTCGGCTTGCGGCCAACCCGCCAACGTATGGCGCTTGGCTGGATCCTGTTTGCCAAGGGCGACCGCCATGTGACGGCGGAAATGCTCTATGAAGAGGCGAACCGCGCCAAAGTGCCGGTATCGCTGGCCACGGTCTACAATACGCTGCATCAGTTTACCGAAGTCGGCCTGTTGCGGCAGGTCGCGGTCGATGGATCAAGAGCGTATTTCGATACCAATAATTCGATGCACCACCACTTTTTCATCGAGGATCAGAACGAGCTCCTCGATATCCCATCGAGTGACGTGGTGGTCGGCAACGCGCCGGTTCCGCCTGAGGGCTATGAAATCGCCCGCATCGACGTCGTAGTGCGGTTGCGGCGCAAGCAGCCCTGAATTTTATTCACTTTGGATTGAGCGACAGGAATTTGATGGTGGCTTCAGTCGCTGACGTCCTGTGCGTTTAAGCATGATCCCGGGAAAGCCTGCCCCGGGCTTAATTCGGGTGAAGCCGGTTCCCGCCTGCGCGAAGCCTTGGATCTATTCGCTTTAGCAGCGGCGATCCTCCGATCATTCAATCTTCTCATCCGGATAGACGCCCCATAACGCGCTCTGCTCGATCCAGCCGGCAAAGCCATCGCCGGAGATCTGACACCACGTTCCGGTGCAGTGTTTCACCGATCCCAACACGCCGACCTGAAGGCGAGCGATAATGGCGCTGTGCGCGTCCGGCGTTTGGAACAGCGGCGCCAGATCGGTTTTTGTTTTCAATTGCACCGCCGCCATGCGCTTGCCAGAGAGCAGCGCGTGATAGACCCAACCCTCGGCGCCATCGCAGTCGCGAATGCGGCGCCAATTCTCGAACTCGGCGGTGATTTCGACCGGCCAGCCGGCCCTGGTGTAGATCCAGGACACGTCGTGATCCTTATCGGGGCCACCGCGCACCGTGACCCGGTCCGCTTTGAGGCTGACAAAACGTGGAACCGGCAATCCGCTCGGTGATGTGTCGCCGGCTGCCTTGACCGGACAAGCCATCTCAATGGCAAAACCGAGTGCCAACAGCGTTATCGCCGCCGAAATTGATAGGGTCGGGCCACGCGCGTTACTACCTATCTTGGCACCTGTTCGAGCCATCGCGAGTTGCCTCAATCCCGCCATCGGACGCAGACGTGCCAGCGCCTTCGGCGCGCTTTGTAGGACTATGGCCATCTGCTAGAAATTTTAATGGACCGCTCCCCGGCCCTGGAGTGTCGGCGAGCGGGGTTAAGGAGACCTGAACGGCGGACGCGCAAACGGCTGTTGCAAAGCATGCAATTGCAGGGCTGAATTTGTGTATCTGTTGGAAGTGAGCCAGCGCGAGAGGCAGCGAATGGCGATGGGCAAAAAGCCGCTGGTCGTGGTTACCCGTCGGCTGCCCGACGCCGTCGAAATGCGTATGCGCGAATTGTTCGACGCCCGCCTTAACACCGACGATAAGCCGCTGACACAGGCGCAGCTGGCGGAGGCGGCGAAAACCGCCGATGTCCTGGTTCCGACGGTCACCGACCACATCGATCGCGCGGTGCTCAGCCAGTCGGGCGAACGGCTCAAGCTCATCGCCAATTTCGGCAACGGCGTCGACAATATCGACGTCGCGACCGCGGTGCAGCGCGGCATCACCGTGACCAACACGCCCGGCGTACTCACCGAAGACACCGCCGATATGACCATGGCGCTGATCCTGGCGGTGCCGCGGCGTTTGGCCGAGGGCGCGCAGGTGCTTACCGGCGACCGTGAATGGACCGGCTGGAGCCCGACCTGGATGCTCGGTCACCGCATCTGGGGCAAGCGGATCGGCATTATCGGGCTCGGCCGGATCGGCCAGGCGGTGGCGCGCCGCGCCCAGGCCTTTGGCCTTAAAATTCATTATCACGACCGCCGCCGGGTCTCGCCGGCAATCGAAGAGGAACTGCACGCGACCTATTGGGACAGCCTCGACCAGATGCTCGCCCGGATGGACATCATCTCGATCAATTGTCCGCACACGCCGGCGACCTATCATTTGCTGTCGGCGCGGCGGCTGAAGCTGATCCGCCCCGAAGCCTATATCGTCAATACCGCGCGCGGCGAGGTGATCGACGAGAACGCATTGGCGCGTTTGATCGAGTCGGAACATATCGCCGGCGCCGGTCTCGACGTGTTCGAGCACGAGCCGGCCGTGAATCCGAAGCTGATCAAGCTCGCGCGCACCGGCAAAGTTGTGCTGCTGCCGCATCTGGCGTCGGCCACGCTCGAAGGCCGCGTTGATATGGGCGAAAAGGTCATTGTCAACATCAAGACCTTCCTCGACGGGCATCGCCCGCCGGATCGCGTTCTGCCGTCGATGCTGTAAAAGCAAATCTCGATCCCGCTCATGCACCCGAATCTGTTCGCGCTGCGACGCCTGACTTGCTTCGTGCTGGTCGCGATTGTTGTGCTGCCCGTCCTCGCGCGCGGCGACGAGCGCGTCGCCGATGCCGTTGCCAAGACTCAAGGCGTTGTCGCGCAGAGCGGCATGGTGGTGGCGCAAGAGGCGCGTGCCGCACGTATCGGCGCCGACATTCTTAAACGCAGCGGTAACGCCGTCGACGCCGCCGTTGCGGTCGGCTTCGCGCTGGCAGTGAGCTATCCGCGCGCCGGCAATATCGGCGGCGGCGGCTTCATGGTGATCCATCGCACCGACGGCACGGACACGACCATCGATTATCGCGAGATCGCGCCGGCGGCGATCAACGCCAAAAGCTTTCTCGACGAGTCGGGAAATGCCGATCCCGGCAAGTCGCGCGACTCCGCGCTCGCCATCGGCGTGCCGGGCACCGTCGCTGGGTTGGCACTCGCCGAGCAAAAATATGGCTCGGGACAATTCACGCTCGCCGATCTGCTTGCGCCGGCGATCGCGATGGCGCGCGATGGCATCGCGGTCACCGATGACACCGCGGATTCGCTGCCCAGCGTGCAAGGGCGGCTGTCGCATTGGCCGGCCTCGGCAAAGATTTTCTTCAAGGCCGATGGCAGCGCCCTCGGCCCTGGCGACTGGCTGGTGCAGAGCGACCTTGCCGACTCGCTCGAAACCATCGCCCGTGTCGGCCCGCACGCATTTTACGATGGGCCGATCGCGGAAAAAATCGCCGCCGCCGTGCAGAGCGCGGGCGGTGTCATGACGACCGATGATTTGAAAAACTATCAGGCGATCGAGCGGCCCCCGGTGCGCGGCAGCTATCGCGGTTACGACATTGTTTCTATGGCGCCGCCGTCGTCGGGCGGTGTCGAGCTGATCGAGATGCTCAACATCCTCGAAGGTTATGATCTTTCTGGCATCGCGCGTGCCGACGCCGCGCGAGCGCTGCATTTATTGATTGAGGCGATGAAGCGCGCCTATGCCGATCGGGCGTTATTTCTCGGCGATCCGGACCGGGTGGCGAACCCGGTCGCACTGTTGACGTCGAAGAATTACGCCGCCGGCTGGCGCGCCGGCATCGATCCGGTTCGCGCCACCGCGAGCGCGGATATCCGCGCCGGCGAAGTGGCGAAGCCGGAGGGCCGCAATACCACGCATTTCTCCGTCGTCGACCGCTTCGGTAACGCGGTCGCCAATACCTATACGCTCAATTTCAGCTATGGCGTTGGCCTCGTCGCCCAGGGCACCGGCGTGCTTCTCAACAATGAGCTCGACGATTTTGCCGCCAAACCCTATGTGCCGAACGCCTATGGTCTCGTTGGCGCCGAGGCCAATGAGCCCGGCCCTGGCAAGCGGCCGCTGTCGTCAATGACGCCGACGATCTTGCTCAAGGACGGCAAGCCGTTTCTCGTTACCGGCTCGCCTGGCGGTAGCCGGATCATCACCACAGTACTGCAGATCGTCGTCAATGTGATCGACCGCGGCATGGATATTGCCGCGGCTGTCGCGGCGCCGCGCATCCACGAGCAATGGATTCCGGACCAGGTTTATGTCGAACCGGGAATTGCCGACGACGTTGTTGCGGCGCTGCAGGCTGATGGCGACAAAGTAGTGCCGCAGCGGCCGTTCACTTCGGCCAATTCGATCATGATCACGCCCGAGGGCTTTGTCGGCGCTGCCGATCCGCGAACGCGCGGGGCGCTCGCGGTGGGAGATTAGCTGCTCGCATTCTCTGGATGGTCGGGGTGATTGGCCGTCGAAGCGAGCGCCATGACGAGGACCGCGCAGAGCGCCACCGGCAGGAAGCCGGCGATCGGCGTGTGCGTAAAATCCCAAAGCCAGCCGCCGAGGACGGAGAGCACCATCGCGATGCCGTAGCTGATCGTGAACATGCCGGCTGAGGTGCGAGGCACGTCGTTAGGTGCGCTCAGCACCGAGGGCAGCGCCAGGCCCAAAACCAGAATTGCCGTGGTGACGAAACCGAGAACCCCGGACCAGAACACGATCCAACCGCCGCTCCCCGCCGTCATGATGCCGACGAGGCTCATAAGCGACAGCGCGCCGGCGACCACATAGGCCCACGGCCGTTTCACCAATCGACCGGCAACAACGAGCATGACCAGCGAAGCCGGCAGCTGGCAGAAATTTTCCGCGGTCAGGGCGCTTGAGATCAAGTCGGGCCGGCCTGCGGCGGTGAGAAAATCGGGCAGGAAGGCGTTGGTGACGAAATACATGGCGTTAACGCTGCCGAGGATCGCACCGAGCCGCCAGATCAGCGGCCGCCGCCAATCGGGCCACCATGCCCGCCCGACCGCGGCCGCGCCATTGGTGCTGCGCGGGCGCGGGGCGCAGGCCAGCACCAAGAGCGCGGTGATGAGGACCGGCATCGACCAGACGACAAAGCTCAACCGCCAGCTGTCATTCACGAGCGGCAGCACCAGCGGGATGGTCAGCGCCACGGCAATAGTTTCGCCGACGAGCAGTCCATTGGTGTAGACGGCGGTGGCGAATCCGATCCGCTGCGGGAACCAGGCGCGTACCAAGGGCGGCAGCGCCGGCTGCATGATTGCGATGCCGGCGGCCATGACGATCGTCGTGGCATAAAGCATCGCTGCGTTCGGCAGCGCCGCACGCGCCGCCGACCCGAGTGCGTTGAGGAGAAGACCGACGACGAGCGCCGGCACGATGCCAAAGCGCGCAATGAGAACCGCTCCCGGAATCGCGGCGAGCGCGAACAGCATCGGCGGCAGGCTCGCGAGCCAGCCGACGTCCGTTTCGGATAAATTCAGGTCGCGATGCAGAAGCGGAATGACCGGCGGGATCGCCAATGCGGTGATGCGCAGGCAGACGCCGCAGAGCCACAGCAGCAGAAGTGCGAATGCGCCCGCTCCGCCCGGCGCGGCGCGGCCTTCATTGGCAGTGTTGTCCGTCACGGCATGCATCCCGTCCGACATTGCGGCATCCGGCACGCAAGGTGGTGACGGGTGAGCCTTCAATCAAATCAAGGAATCTGCAGCGGGCGATGGAATTCGAACCGACGCCCCAACCTTGGCAAGGTTTCCGATGGTCTTATGATATTGATCTGCAACGCAGTCTCCGATCAAGCAGTTTCTCTTGCCCAGCAATTGCCCAACTGAAATCGAGCCATGGCCGGATCGGCCACGCTTCCGCCAAACCGTGGTCGGATTGATCTGTCGATGCGGTAAGAAGGCCCGTCATGCTGCGACGTAAGCTTCTGCAGAGAGTTCTCTGGTCTGGAAATGGCCCGCGACTTGCCATGGCCGTTCTGCTTTTTTGGACGACGGCGGTCGAACCCGTGCTTGCGCAGACCCCTCCACCACCCGGGTCGCCTCAGCAGACACCGTCGTCTGGAGCGGCTGTAGAACAAGCCGCGCCACACTATTCAATGGAAGACCTGTCGTATCTGCTCGAACCCATTGCGCTCTATCCGGACCCTTTGCTTGCGCTGATCCTTTCGGCCAGCACTTTCCCGGTTCAGATTGTCGAAGCTGAGCGTTGGATTGCCTTTAATCCTATATCCGTTCGGCGTGGAGATTTTTCCGAGGTGGACGCAATGGATTGGGATTCGTCCGTCAAGGCGCTCGCGCGTTTTCCGGACGTGATCCGCAAGCTTGCTGATCATCTTGATTGGACTGAATCTCTCGGGACGGCCGTTGCGATGCAGGCGTCGGACGTGACGACGGCTATTCAGTTGCTGCGCGCAAAGGCGGAAACTCTCGGCAATCTCAAGTCTACTTCTGAGCAAATCGTGACCGCCCGTGATGACGGGGGCTCGCGGGTGATCTACGTGTTGCCCGCAAATCCCGAAAGGATTTACGTGCCAGTTTACGATCCAGGGATCGTGTTCAGCAGTTTTGCGAGCGGAGCTATTGCCTTCGGTGTTGGCGTGCTGGTTGGCTCAGCCTGGAATAATCGCTGGGGCTGGAACAATCGCAGGTGGAATCAAATTTGGGTCACTCCGCCAGTATGGCATCCTCCGCCCCCCACTTGGAGACCGCCGCATCCGGGTCGCCCGGGGGGCAGGCCACCGGGACCCTGGAGACCGGATCGCCCAGGCGGTCGGCCTGAACGGCCCGGCGGTAGGCCGGAGCGTCCCGGCAGGCCTGGTGGTCGTCCCGAAATTCCAAACGTTCGGCCGGAGCGTCCCGGCAGGCCTGGTGGTCGCCCCGAAATTCCAAATGTTCGGCCGGAGCGTCCTGGTGGTGGACCCGAAAGCCCGAACATTCGGCCGGAGCGTCCCGGCAGGCCTGGTGGTCGCCCCGAAATTCCCAATGTTCGGCCGGAGCGTCCTGGGGGCGGACCTGAAAGCCCGAACATTCGGCCGGAGCGTCCCGGCAGGCCCGGCGGTCGTCCCGAAGTCCCGAGCGTTCGGCCTGAAAGGCCTTCGACTGGTCCTGAGAGTTCGGGTGGTGGATCGCGTCCTGGGGGTGCACAACGACCCGGCAATGCGGCTCACCCGGGCGGCGGACATCGTCACCAAACTGGACGGCCTCCGTCGCATCATGCTGCGCGGCCACATCAGCCGGCGCGACAACAACCCAGCAATGCAGTTCGCCCGGGTGGCGGGCATCGTCACCACACTGGTGCGCGTCCGCATCAGCCGGCGCGACAACAGTCGCAGCACACGGCGCGGCCCCGGCCGGCTGAGGCGGGGCGTGCCGGAGCGCAGCCCGCGCGACAAGGTAACCAAGGGCACCGCAATCGCCCTGAGGGGGGAGGGCGATCTCGGCAGCAGTAAAAATATGCTCGATGCGCAATGCTCGCATCGGGTGACGGTTGCTCGCACCAGGAGGTCGCGCATGCGCGATTACATTACTTTCGTCATCGTTGCGGTGTGCGCGGTCATTGGAGCGGGGTTATTCCGGGTCGGCTTACATCTCAAAAGTGAGTCGCATGCGAACACTCGAAGGACGCGACAATTCATCACCGTTGGTGTTGCTTTCCTCTTTGCCGCAGTGCTGATTTTGGTGCTTGAGGCAATGAAGTTGTCCCCTGCAACTTGGTAAGCTGATTTCCAGGGATTCGTTCAGGCTAGTCGAGGCAGAAATGTCGGCGCATAAGGCGCCGCATTCGTGCACATTTTTGCGGATTTGTTTGGAGCGGGCGATGGGATTCGAACCCACGACCCCAACCTTGGCAAGGTTGTGCTCTACCCCTGAGCTACACCCGCATCCTTAAGACAGATAACGCGGTCATCGGCACGGTTGGGCGTGGCCGGCACCGCCTTAAAGCTATGCCAAAGAGCGCCTGCCTTTGCAACCGGGCCCATGCGGCACTATCAAGTTGGCTAAAGCGAGATGATTTTGGTTGAACAGGTATTTCGCTTTAGCTTCTTGTTTGAGCATGATCTTTTCCGACCTGCCTTCGCCCGCCGAAGCATCGACCGGAACGATGAGTTGTGGCCAAGGCTTTGCGCAGGCGGAAAACCGGTATCCACCCCAGATCAAGTCCGGGGCAGGCTTTTTCGGGATCATGCGCTAATGCCCGCCACGCCGGATGAACTTCTCGCTTTTCTGGACACGCTTGGAATTGCGCATAAGACCGTCACCCATCCCGCGGTGTTCACGGTCGAGGAAGCGCGCGGCTTGCGCGGCGCCATTGCCGGCGGGCACACCAAGAATCTGTTTCTGCGCGATAAGAAGGGCGCGGCCTATCTTGTGGTCGCGCCCGAAGAGGCGACGGTCGAACTGCGCTCGCTGCATCGCTTGCTTGACGCGTCGGGCCGTTTCTCGTTCGGTTCGGCCGAGCTGATGCAAGACCTGCTTGGCGTCGCACCGGGTTCGGTCACCCCGTTCGCGGCGATCAATGACAAGGACCAGCGCGTGACGGTCGTGCTCGACGCGGCGCTGATCGCGCATGAGGCGCTGAATTTTCACCCCTTGGTGAATACCGCGACGACAACCATCTCGCGCGATGGCCTCATGAAGTTCTTGGCTGCCACCGGCCACCCGCCGCGGATCGAAACTCTATCCGGTGCTCCAGGGTGAAATCCCCGATTGCATTCAGTGGTTTTCTTCCCATTTAATCAGCCAAATAGGGATCAGTCTTGCGCGCGGGGGAAACGCGGGCAATTTTGGACAGAAGACGAGCAGAGCACGCCATGTTGCAGCCAGCCGGAACCGCCACCGCAGAAGCGTCGGTCAAGGACACGACGACGCAAACCTTTGTCAAAGACGTCATCGAAGAATCCAAGCGCCAGCCGGTCCTGGTCGATTTCTGGGCGGACTGGTGCGGCCCTTGCAAGCAGCTAACGCCGGTCCTGGAGAAGGCCGTGAAGGCGGCCAAAGGCAAGGTCAAGCTCGTCAAGATGGATATCGAGAAACACCCCTCGATCCCGGCCCAGATGGGCATCCAGTCGATCCCGGCGGTGATCGCTTTCGTCAATGGCCAGCCGGTCGACGGCTTTATGGGCGCGCTACCCGAAAATCAGGTCGTCGCCTTTTTGGAGCGGTTGACCAAAGATCGGATCGGCGGCGAAGCGAAGGACCTTCTCACCGCGGCCGATGCGGCGCTCGCTGCGGGCGACGCCGCCGGCGCGGCGGACCTCTATGCGCAAATCCTAGCCGAAGATAGTTCCAACGTACCGGCGCTTGCCGGCCTGGTGCGCTGTTATGTCCAGACCGGCGCGCTCGACCAGGCGCGGCTGACCATGGCGATGATTCCGGCGGGGAAGCAAAACGATGCTGCCGTGGCGGCCGCGCGCGCCGCGCTCGAACTCGCCGAGCAGGCCAAACAGGTGGGGCCGGTCGGTGAGCTCGAGCAGAAAGTCGCCGCCAATCCAAACGATCATCAGGCGCGGTTCGATCTTGCGCTCGCGCTCAACGGCAAGGGCCGCCGGCAGGATGCGCTCGAACATTTGCTCGCGATTGTCGGACGCGACCGCAAATGGAATGACGACGCTGCGCGCAAGCAGCTCGTGCAGTTTTTCGACGCGTGGGGTCCGACCGACGAAGCTACGATCGAAGGGCGCAAGCGGCTGTCCTCAATCCTGTTCGCTTAAAGTCGGGCTTTCGGTATTCTCGGCCGTCATGTTGAAAGCCGCGTTGTCGATGCAGTGAATATGGGTGCCGACGCGAGGCGCAGAGTGCGGCATGCCGATGAACACGACCTACAAAGGGCCGGATGCGCTCCCCGATGTCATCCCGGTATTTCCGTTGCCCGGTGCGCTGCTGCTACCCAGGGGGCAAATGCCGCTGAATATTTTCGAGCCGCGTTATCTGGCGATGACTGAGGACACGTTGCGTTCGTCCCATCGCGTGATCGGCATGATCCAGCCCGATCCGGCGCATCCGGGGGTCGATCCGAACAAGCCGAATCTGTTCCGCGTGGGTTGCGTTGGCCGCATGACCCAATTCGCCGAAAGCGGCGACGGCCGCTATCTCATTCAGTTAACCGGCATTGCCCGTTTTCGCGTCGAAGAGGAATTGCCGGTGAGCACGCCATATCGGCAATGCCGCGTCACCTATGCGCCTTTCGTCGACGATTTCGTCGCCCGCAAGGGCGAGGAACAGGTGGACCGCAAGGCGCTGTTGCGCGCGCTGACCGAATTTCTCAAGGCCAACAATCTCAAGGCGGATTGGGAAGGTATCGAGAATGCGCCCAATGAGGCGCTGGTGAATGCGCTGGCCATGATGTCGCCTTACGATGTCGCCGAGAAACAGGCGATGCTGGAAGCGCCCGACTTGAAGACCCGCGCGGAAATTCTGGTCGCCGTCACCGAGATCGAGCTTGCCAAGAGCAAGACGTCGGGCGAAACACCCTTGCAGTAACAGGTGACGCCGCACAGCGACTAATAAATCGCCTGCACATCAACTGGAGCACCTAGATGTCCAGCCCATCGTCCGATCGTCCCGCCGATAGCGTCGATCCCAAATTGCTCGAAATCCTGGTTTGTCCGCTGACCAAAACGCCGCTCGAATATGACGCGCAGAAGCAGGAACTGATCTCGCGCGCGGCCAAGCTCGCTTATCCGATCCGCGACGGCATTCCGATCATGCTACCGGAGGAGGCGCGGCGGATCGATTGACACCGTTCGTCATCCGCGGGCGTAGCCGTTCGAAGAACGGCTCACTTCGCTCGCCTATGCCGCGAGTTCATGGCTCTCTCGCCTAAAGGGCCGCTTGGCCGTATGGATTGCCAGATCAAGTCCGGCGATGACGACGGGAAATGGGGAGGGAAACACCATGATCAAAGTCTGGGGCCGTAACACGTCGTCGAACGTGCAAAAGGTGATGTGGGCGATCGGCGAGATCGGCTTGCCGCATCAGCGCATCGATATTGGCGGACCGTTCGGCAAAAACCACGAACCTGCTTATCTCGCCATGAACCCGAATGGGCTGGTGCCGACGCTCGAGGAAGAGGATGGCTTTTTGCTGTGGGAATCAAACTCGATCGTTCGCTATCTCGCCGCCAAGCACAAGGAGCGCATGCTCGAGCCAGCGGATTTGCGAAAACGGGCGTTGGCCAGCAAGTGGATGGATTGGCAGCTCGGCGTTGCCGGCCCTGCGATCTTCGGTTGCTTTTGGGGCCTTATCCACACGCCGCCGGAGAAACGCGACCATGCAGCGATCGAGGAATCGAAGAAAAAGACCACCGCCGCGATGACCATTATGGATGAGCAATTAGCGAAGACCGCCTACCTCGCCGGCGATGAATTCTCCTACGGCGATATTCCGGTCGGCATCATTGCTTATCGCTATCGCCAGCTCGTGCCGGAGCGGCCGGCGCTGCCGCATTTCGAACGCTGGTATGCGGCCATTTCGGCGCGCAAAGCCTTCAAGGATCATGTCGCGGCGGTGCCGCTCACCTAGCGCATGATCCCGAAAAGTGGGAGCCGGTTTAGATCATGCGCCAAGAAAACCATCACTCCGCGGCCGCGCGGGCGCCGCCGGAATGCGCCGAGACGATATAATCCATCGCCGCCTGCACGCCGCCTTTCTTGTGCGGAATGCCGGCGAGGCCGAACGCCATTTCAGTGACCGCCAGTGCGCCGATCTGCCAGCCGTCATTGACGTCGCCGAGGTGCCCGATGCGGAAATATTTTTTGGCATAGGGCCCGAAACTTGCGCCATACGAGATATTGAATGTTTCGAGCGCGAGGTTGCGGAACGCGTCGGCGTCATGGCCGTCTGGCAGCAGCACCGCCGTTACCGTCGGCGAGTAATATTTAGAATCGCGGCACAGGATTTCGAGGCCCCAGGCGCGCACCGCGCGACGCGTCGCTTCGGCAAGCCGTGCATGTCGCGCGAACACATTGTCGAGACCTTCCTCGTGCAACATCTCGATCGAAGCCGCGAGACCTTGCAGCATTTGCGTGGCGGGCGTGTAGGGAAAGAAGCCGATCTTGTTCATCGTCAGCATTTCGTCCCAGGCCCAGAACGACTTCGGCAATTTCGACTTATTTGATGCGTCGAGCGCCTTGTCGCTTATCGCATTGAACGACATGCCGGGCGGCAGCATCAGCCCCTTCTGCGCGCCGCCGATCGTGACGTCGACACCCCATTCGTCATGCCGGTAATCGGTGGAGGCGAGCGATGAGATCGTGTCGACCATCAGCAGCGCCGGATGACCGGCGGCATTGATCGCTTTGCGGATCGGCTCGATCGGCGACAGACAGCCGGTCGCCGTCTCGTTGTGCAAGACGCAAACCGCCTTGATTTCGTGCGCCTTGTCCTTGCGCAGGTAATCCTCGATCTTGCCGGGGTCGGCGCCGGTGCGCCAGTCGCCGGGAATGAATTCCGGCTTCAAGCCGATTTTCTGCGCCATAACTTTCCACAACGTGGCGAACTGACCGGTCTCGACCATCAGCACCCGATCGCCGGGCGAGAGCGTATTGACAAGCGCCGCTTCCCAGGCGCCGGTGCCGGTTGCGGTGTAAATGATCACCGGCTTGGTCGTCTTGAAGATGGTTTTGATGCCGTCGAGGCACCGTTTAGCTAATTTGGCGAATTCGGGACCGCGATGATCGATGATCGGGGTGTCCATGGCCCGCAGCACGCGGTCAGGCAGCGGCGTCGGCCCAGGAATCTGTAAAAAGTGACGCCCGACGGCGCGCGACGAATTCTGCGGCATTTTCGGCACTCCTGCGGACGGATAAGCGAATGGAAAGAGCCGGACAGTAACGAGCCGGATATGAAACGGCCATGGGCGCGCGTCCGAGGCGCTCGCGGCTTGTCGCGTTGAATAGCGAATGCGACATTCGGGTCAAGCCCCGATCCGTTACGCTGGCTGGCGCGTTAAAGCGCGCGGGCTATCGCCCAAAACAAAGAAGGAGACAGCCTTGCCGGCGACGCTATTGCCAGCGCTGGAAAAAACGCTCGAACGACGGCTCAAGGCGGAGCAATCGGGCGATGTCCGTTTCGACGCATTTACGCGCGGCCGTTATGCCACCGACGCCTCGCATTATCAGACCATGCCGCTCGGCGTGGTCACCCCTCGCGCAATGGCCGACGCCGAAGGCGCGCTCGCGGTTTGCCGTTCGGAAGGCGTTGCAGTGACGCCCCGGGGCGGTGGCACGTCGCAGGCCGGCCAGACCGTCAACCGATCGGTCATTCTCGACTGCTCGCGATATCTCAACCGGATCATCGAGGTCGACGCCGCGCGGCGCCGTTGCGTGGTCGAGCCGGGAATCGTGCTGGACGAGCTCAATCGCGCGCTCAAGCCGCATGGCTTGTGGTTCCCGGTCGATATTTCGACCGCGTCGCGCGCCACGATCGGCGGCATGGTCGGTAATAATTCCTGTGGCGCGCGTTCGCTGCGCTACGGCAACACCCGCGAAAACGTTCTCTCGATCGATGCCGTGCTCGCCGATGGCGCGCCGGCGCATTTCGGCCGCATCGGAGAGGCTGGCGCCAACGTGCCGGCGGCGCTCGTGCGCGATCTCCTCGCCATCGCCGCGCGCGAAGCGAACGAGATCGAACGGCGATTTCCGAAAGTGCAGCGCCGGGTCGGCGGCTACAATCTCGATGCGCTCGTCCCCGGACGCAACGACATCAACCTCGCGCATATCCTGGTCGGTTCGGAAGGGACGCTCGCGTTTTCAACGCGAATCGAATTGAAGCTTTCGCCGCTCCTTGGCCGGCGCGCGGTCGGCGTTTGCCATTTCGGCAGCTTTCATGAAGCCATGGCCGCCGCGCAGCACATCGTGAAGCTTAACCCGATCGCCGTCGAATTGATTGACCGCACCATGCTTGGCCTCGCCCGTGCCATTGCCATGTTCAAGCCGACGGTTGATGCGTTCCTGCGCGGCGATCCCGAAGCAATCCTCTTTGTCGAATTCGCCGAGGATGACGCAGAAAACGCCCGACGGCTTAAGGCGCTCGCCGCGCTGATCGGCGATCTCGGCCTGTCCTGGGACAAAAGCGGCGCCAAATGGGGCGGCGTGGTTGACGTGCTCGATGCAAAGCTACAAAGCGCGATCGGCGAGGTGCGAACGGCGGGACTCAACATCATGATGTCGATGAAGGAGGAGGGTAAACCGATTTCCTTTGTCGAGGATTGCGCCGTTCCACTTGAACATCTTGCCGACTACACGGCGCGACTGACGGAAATCTTCGAGAAGAACGGCACGCGCGGGACCTGGTACGCCCACGCCGCGGTGGGCTGCCTGCATGTGCGGCCCGTACTCAACCTGCGGCTCGATAAGGACGTCCGTGCGATGCGCGCCATCGCCGAGGAAGCTTTCGCCATGGTGCGCGAATACCAAGGCTCGCATTCGGGCGAGCATGGCGACGGCATCGTCCGCTCGGAATTCCACGAGCAGATGTTCGGCGCCGAACTGGTGAATGCATTCGCGCAGGTGAAGCATCGCTTTGACCCGCACAACCTGTTCAATCCAGGCAAAATCGTCCGGGCGCCGAAATTCGACGATCGCGCATATTTCCGCTACGGCCCTGGCTATCGCGCCGATACGATCGCAACCGCGCTTGACTGGTCGGCCTATCCTGGCGCCGGCGGCGGATTCCAGGGCGCCGTCGAAATGTGCAACAACAACGGCGCCTGCCGGGCACTTGCGGGCGGCGTCATGTGCCCGAGCTATCGGGCCACCCTTGACGAGCGGGACGTAACGCGCGGGCGCGCCAACACGCTGCGCCTTGCCATCACCGGCCAGCTTGGGCCCGACGCACTCACGTCGGACGACATGGCGGAGACGCTGAAGCTTTGCGTCTCATGCAAGGCATGCCGGCGCGAATGTCCGACCGGTGTCGACATGGCGCGGATGAAGATCGAAGTGTTGCGGGCGCGGGCGGAGAAATTCGGCCTGTCGCTGCACGATTGGCTGGTCGGCCATCTGCCGCGCTACGCGCCCTATGCCGCACGCCTGCCTTGGCTTTTCAACCTGCGCGACCGGCTTCCCGGCGCGGCCAAGCTGTCGGAGGCGATTGCGCAGTTCAGCGCGCGGCGACCGCTGCCGAAGTGGCGAAAGGATTATTGGCGAGACGATAAGCCTCTTTCCACGCCGAAGCCAATGCGAGGCGAAGTTGTCCTATTCGCCGACACTTTCAATCGCTATTTCGAGCCGGAAAACATCGAAGCGGCGATCGCCGTGCTTACGGCCGGCGGGTATCAAATTCACTTAGCGCGCCCAGCCGACGGCGGCCGGCCGCTATGCTGCGGCCGCACGTTTCTGGCCGTCGGCAAAACCAAAGAGGCGCGGCGCGAGGCGGAGCGCACGCTGACAGCGCTAGCGCCGCATCTAGCGCGTGGCCTGCCGATAATCGGCCTTGAACCCAGTTGCCTGTTCAGCTTCCGCGATGAGATTCCGTCGCTGCTTAAAAATGGCACAGCTAAACAGGCCGCATCCCGCGCGCTGCTGTTCGAGGAATTCCTGGCCGGCGAAGCCGCGGCCGGAACACTCGACATCAAGTTCGAGCCGGCAAAGAACCGCGCCTTGCTGCACGGCCATTGTCATCAAAAATCGTTCGGCGCGATGCTCGCGGTCGAGACGGCGCTCAAACTTGTTCCCGGACTGGATGTGGCAACGATCGAGTCAAGCTGCTGCGGCATGGCCGGCGCTTTCGGCTATCGCGCCGATACGATCGAAATTTCACGCGCGATGGGAGAATTGTCGCTGCTGCCGGCGGTCCGCCAAGCGCCCGGCGATGCCATCTTCATCACCGATGGGACTTCATGCCGGCAGCAGATCCGCGATGGCGCCGGCCGCGAAGCGATGCATGTCGCCCGCGTGCTCGCCGCGGCGCTTGCATAGGAACTGTCCCCTTCCAAAGCATATTCATGATCGTCAACATAAATTGTTCGCCTTAAGGATGAGGTGAGCCGCGATACGTTGGATTCGACTCCAATGAACGAAGACGTTTTCACGAAACCTCCTCCCTACGGCCGCATTACCGACTGGCTCGGGCCGGAAATGTTGCAGCGCCTGTTGGATTTTGCGCAAAAGCAGCGCGACAGCTTCTTTCAAACCACGGTTGGCTATACAGAAGAAAACCGCAGAGTCGATTTGAACGTCCGGCGCTCGAGCCGGATCATAGCGCTAGGGAGTCTGAAGGAGGAATTGCAGACCAACCTTCGGGCGATTCTACCCGCGATGTTCCAGCGGCTCGGTGCCGAGCCATTTGAACCCAGCAAATTTGAAGTTGAAATGGTCGCGCATGGCGACGGTGCCTTGTTTACCGAACATCGAGACACGGCCATAGAGAGTGAGGACTCCATTGAGGGTAAGAAGTTCGTTGCCCAGCGGGTCATCAGTGCCGTCTATTACTTTCACCGGCTTCCGAAATCGTTCACAGGCGGTATTTTGCGGATTTATCCCCTCATCGGCCGCGACAAATCTAACGCCTTTGTCGAAATCGAGCCTGCCAATGACAGGTTGGTGTTCTTTCCCTCCTGGTTCCCGCATGAAGTTCTGCCGGTGGTCTGTCCATCCGGCCGGTTCGAGGATTCCCGATTTGCAGGCAATTTCTGGATCTACCGCTGAAGCCGCAGTCACGCCTCCTGATCCAGCGCGCTTTCGTGCCAGCGCCGGAGCGCTAGATGGTTCACAAAAGACAGCGCATAAAAAATTGCAATCCCCGCAGCCGATAACAACAACAACGCGCCGAACATGCGCGGGATGTTGAGCCGGTACCCCGATTCGGCAATGCGATAAGCGAGCCCCGAACCTGCGCCGGCGGAGCCGGCCGCGATTTCGGCCACCACCGCGCCGATCAGCGACAGGCCACCGGCGATCCGCAACCCGCCGAGGATGTAAGGCAGGGCCGAAGGCAGCTTCAAATGCCACAGAATTTGTCGTCGCGACGCGCCATAGAGCGAGAACAGGTCGGTGAGGTTGCGATCCACCGAGTGTAAGCCAAGCGTCGTATTCGCCAGCACCGGAAAGAACGCGACGATCCAAGCACAAGCGAGCACGGCCAACGGTTGCGGCAGATAGATCAACAATAGCGGCGCGATCGCAACGATCGGCGTCACCTGCAGGATAACGGCATAGGGATAAAGCGAATATTCGAGGAAGCGCGATTGATTGAACAACACGGCCAATCCCACGCCGCCGACCGCCGCGAGCAAAAAGCCTTCGACCGTCGTCGCTAGAGTGACCACAAGCGATTGCGACAGCAGGTCCCAATCGTCAACCAGCGTGCGCAGAATCAGGCCGGGTCCGGGAAGTACATAGGGCGGGATGTTGTTGATCCGTACGACCGCCTCCCAGAGCGCGAGCCCGACCGCGAGGACGAGAATCGGCAGTGCAATCTGCAATAGACGGTCACGGCGCTCCCGGTTTGGCTCGGCCCGTGTCACGGCTGACCCCCTATCGGCCTTTCCTCGGTCATGGCTCGCGCCAGCGCCGCGGAAGCGCGGCGGCACAGTGCCGCGTATTCAGCTGAGGTGCGGAAGTTCTGGTCGCGCGGATAGGGCGCGTCGATTCTGAGCTCGGCGGACACCCGGCCCGGCCGCGCGGTCATCACCAGGATGCGGCTCGACAGATAGACCGACTCGAAGACCGAATGCGTGACAAACACCACCGTTGTGCCGGTCGTCTGCCAAACCTGCAAAAGATCATTGTTCAGCTTAAAGCGGGTGATCTCGTCTAACGCGGCAAACGGCTCGTCCATCAAGAGAAGCTGCGGTTCGGTGACCAGAGCGCGCGCAATCGAGACGCGCATGCGCATGCCGCCCGATAATTCGCGGGGAAAGGCGCGCGCGAATTTTTCAAGCCCGACACGATCCAGCACGCCGGTCACCCGCTTGGCGATGGTGTCCGCCGCCACGCCCTTGAGCACGAGTGGCAGCGCGACATTGTCGAAAACCCTGGCCCAGGGCATCAGCGTAGGTTCCTGGAAGACAAACCCGATGTGGCTGGTTTTGTCGGCATCTATTCCGCCGGTCAGCCACGCCACGCCGCCCGCGCTGGGAGCGCTCAAGCCGGCGATGATCCGCAGCGCCGTCGATTTTCCGCAGCCTGAAGGGCCAACGAGCGAGAGAAATTCGCCGGCACGAACATCGAAATTGAGATTCGCCAGCGCCTGCGTGCCGTTGGCGAACGTTTTGCCGACGCCATGCAGCGCGAGCAGCGAATGAGGAGTTTGCGGTGCGGTCGCTGCCATCGGCGATTTAAAGCATGATCCCGAAAAGTGGAAACCGGTTTTCGGAAAAGATCATGCTCAAATACAAGCTAAAGCGAAATACCGAATCAACCTAAAATCATTTCGCTTTAGTGCTTCGGCCGCAGATCGAGTCCGACTTTTTTGTTCACGAATTGCAGCGTGTAGCCTTTGCGGTAATCGAGGCTCGGCTTGGTTACGCTCGCGCGCACCATTTCATCAAAGAATTCCCTCATTCGCGCGTCGGTCATGGCGCCGACACCAAGCGTGGGCGCTTCGCCGGAATCGACGATGCCGTATTTCTTCAGCGCGGCAACGCAATACGCCAAGAGCTCGTCGGTCATTTCCGGGTTCTGTTTTTTGATCATTGCATCGGCACCACGATTGTCGCCGTAGATATAGTTATACCAGCCGATGCTCGACGCATCGACGAAGCGCTGCACCAGGTCCGGTTTCTTGTCGACCAGATCGCGCCGCGTCTCGATAAGCGTCGAATAGGCCGAAAATCCCTGATCGGCGAGAAGGAACACCTGGGGGGTGAATTTTGCGGCCTTGGCGATGGCGAAGGGCTCCGAAGTCACGTAGCCCTGCATCGCACTGTTTTTATTGGCAAGGAACGGCTGCGGATTGAACGTGTAGGGCCGCACCTGCGCATCGGTAAAACCATAGTCGGCCTTGAGCCACTGGTAATAGGTCGCGACGCCTTCCTTCGAGATGAACAACGTCAGCTTCTTCAAATCGGCGAATTTGTCGACGCCTTGATCGGGATGCGCGATCAGCACCTGCGGGTCTTTCTGAAACATGGCAGCCACTTCGATCGTCGGCACATTTTGCTCGACCGCGTCGAAGGCCTGCAGCGTGTTGGCGCTGAGAAAAAAATCGATTTTACCGACCGGCAACAGGATGCGGTTGTTCACGTTCGGGCCGCCCGGCACGATCGTGACATCGAGACCGTATTTGCGATAGGTGCCGTCTGCCAGCGCCTGGTAAAAGCCGCCATGCTCGCCTTCGGCGATCCAATTGGTGCCGAACGTGACTTTGTCCAGCGACTGCGCTGCAGCCTGCGATATGGCCGCGCATGTCAAAGCGAGACCGGTCAGTCCAATCCGTAAAGCAATCGCGAGCGGCATCAGTTGCTCCTGTTCGCCGGGCACGCGACAATAGAGCAAGCCCACACTAAAGTCAGACTGATAGACGAGCGAGTGGTGAACTGATGGCGCATCCGACGCGCGCGTTACCAAAGCGCGATTGGCTGGACATGACCTGGCAGGACATAGCCGGCGCCAAAACGGAAGGCTGGATCGCAGTGCTGCCCTTGGCCGCCGTCGAGCAGCACGGGCCGCACCTGCCGCTCGGCGTCGATAGCTACATCGCCGACGCTTATCTCGAACGGGCGCGAGACACGGTGCCCGACGATCTCCCAGTCACCTTTTTGCCGATCCAGCGCATCGGTGTTTCGACCGAGCACCTTGCTTACCCGGGGACGCTGACGGTCTCGGCGCAAACCGCGATTGCCGCCTGGACCGAGCTCGGCAACAGCGTGGCGCGCGCTGGTGTCCGCAAGCTTGTGCTCGTCACCAGCCACGGCGGCAATGTCGCGGCGATGGAATTGGTGGCGCGCGACTTGCGCGCCCGGTTCGGCATGTTGGCGGTGACTGTCGGCTGGCACCGGTTCGGCTATCCCGCCGACGCCTTCTCGCCCGAGGAAAAGAAGCACGGCATTCACGCCGGCGACATCGAGACGTCGCTGATGCTGGCGGCGAAGCCGGACACGGTGCAAATGGAGAAGGCCGCGCGCGCGACGCCGGCGAGTGTCGCGATGGCGCAAGAGTTCAAATGGCTCGGCGCTTACCGGCCGGCCGGTTTCGCGTGGATGACTCAGGACCTCAATCCGACCGGCGCCATCGGCGACGCTACGCTGGCGAAAGCCGACAAAGGCACGGCGGCTTTGGCGCAAGGCGCCAAAGCCTTTGTCGAACTGTTGGGCGAGATCGATCGGTTCGATCTGTCGCGGCTGCGCGAAGGTCCGATCGCGCAAAAGTAAGTTCTTATAAGCCGCCGCGGGCGAGCAGCGAATTACGCGGCGATTTTCACATATTCGAAATCGCCGGGCTTGTTGTCGATGCCGATCCGCGGCGGTGCGATCCAGCCTGCGAACTTGCCGGGTTCGACCACTTGCTGCATCAGGCTGCCGATGAAGTCGCCGTCATCCTGCGACGGCAGCCATTGCTTTCGATCGCGATTCCACGTCGCCTCGTCGATAAGCTTTCCGGCTGGCGTCACCTTCACGTCCTTGAATTCGCCGATCTGCCGATGGAAGCCAACATGCGGCAGTTCGAGTTTGAACGCGACGCCAGTCTTGTCGATGATCTTGTTCCAGCGATCGAGCCCGCGCTGGCAATCGGCGGTGTAGTCATCGCGCAGCCGCATATTGATCGCCGTCAGCGCCGGCTCATCGACGCGCTTGATCTCGCCGTTGACGAGCTTGAGCACGGGGTAGATCGCGCTCTCCAAGCGATGATCGTCATCGATCTTGGTTTCCTGGAACCGGCCTTTGAGCCCGGCAGTGAACGTATTCGCCGCATTCGTGGACACCTCCGAGCCGAACAGATCGAGCGAGAGCGAGTAATGCAGATTGAGCTTCTTTTGCATCGTCGGCAGGTCGATAACGCCAAGCGCCCGCACTTTCTCGATCTCCGCCGGGTCCTCGATCCCGCCCGCTTTCATCGCTTCGCAGGTGCGCTGAATGGTGCGACCGACGCCGGTCTCGCCGACGAACATGTGATGCGCTTCTTCGGTGAGCATGAAGCGGCAAGTGCGCGACAGCGGATCGAAGCCCGATTGCGCCAGGCTTTCGAGCTGCATTTTGCCATCACGGTCGGTGAAGAAGGTGAACATGTGAAATGACAGCCAATCCGGCGTCGCTTCGTTGAATGCGCCGAGCATGCGCGGCTTGTCAGGATCGCCGGAGCGGCGCTGCAACAGTTCCGCCGCCTCTTCGCGGCCGTCGCGGCCAAAATATTTTTGCAACAGATAAACCATCGCCCACAGATGGCGGCCCTCTTCGACATTGACCTGAAACACGTTGCGCATGTCGTAGAGTGACGGTGCGGTCTTGCCGAGATGCCGCTGCTGTTCGACCGAAGCCGGCTCGGTGTCGCCCTGGATCACGATCAGCCGCCGCAGCATGGCGCGGTACTCGCCCGGCACGTCCTGCCAGGCCGGTTCGCCGAAGTGCCGGCCAAACGGGACCTTGCGATCATCCTCTTTCGGCGCGAGCAGGATGCCCCAGCGATAATCGGGCATGCGCACGTAATCGAATTTGGCCCAGCCCTTCGGATCGACCGAGACAGCCGTGCGCAGATAGACGAGCGCCTGTTGAAAGCCCTCGGGCCCCATGTCCATCCACCAATCGATGTAGCCGGGGTGCCAGCTTTCCAAGGCGCGCAGAACTTGACGGTCTTCGGTCAGATTGACGTTGTTCGGAATTTTGGTGGTGTAATCGACGTTCTCGATCGACATGACCGACTCCTCTCATACTCTGCGCGTATCGAAGACCGGCTTCTGCCCGGTCCCATAACGCTTGAGCGCGCCGTCTTCGCCGATGGCGTTCGGCCGCTGGAAAATCCAGTTCTGCCACGCGGTCAACCGCGCGAAGATTTTCGATTCCATCGTCTCTGGCCCGGCAAAACGCAAATTCGCTTCCAGGCCGGTCAACGCGTCGGGCGAGAAGCTGGCGCGCTCCTCGAGAAACACGCGCACTTCATCGTCCCAATCGATGTCATCGAGCGCGAAAGTGACGAGACCAAGCCGCTGCGCGGTGGCCGCATCGATCGTCTTGCGGCGTTCCTGCTCGACCGCGGCGACGTTGTCGGACGACGCCAGGAAGCGGCTCCCAAGCCGCGTTAATCCGTTCGACATCGGATAAGCGCCGAAATTGGCATCACCGAGCACGATGGTTGCCGGCGGCTTGTTGTCGCCGCCGCGGCTGCCGATCAACATGTAGGAGCGGTCGCTGGCGAGCGGCAATTCGGCGAGCGTCCCGGCAAAGCACGAGCCCGGTTCGATCAGCGTCACCAGCGAGCGCGAGGTGAGGTCGACGCGCTTGAGCACGCGTTTCCACAGCAGGCGGATCTCGCGGGCCAGCCAATGCTGCTGGTTGGCGTCGAGGAATTGATCATAGGCGAGTACCTGGTCCGTTTCGCCAGACGATTTGAAGATAATGGCGGCAACGTCGAGCTCATTGAGCCGGATGTGCAAAATCGCGTCATCGAGCTCGCGTGCGAGCTTGAGCGGCCAGAACTCGGCGCCTTGCGCGGCCATTGCGTCGGCTGAAGCGGGCGGCGGCGCACTGGGGCCGCGTACGAGGATCGTGGCGAGTCGTGCAGCGCGGCCAAATTCGACGGAAACGCTCGTGTACTCGATAGCGTCGGAACTGAAGGTCCGCGTCAACGGCGTGAGCTTGATGCCCGGACCGGACGCCACGCGCGGCGACTGTGCCGCGAATTCCTTGGCGCGGGTCTCAATCGTCTCGTCGAATTTCGATCCCGGCACGACCGCATCAACGAGCCGCCATTCGACGGCGCGTTTGCCTTTGACCCCTTCCTCGGTGGTGCAGAACACGTCAGCATGGTCGCGGCGGACCCGGCGTTTGTCGGAGACGCGGGTAAGCCCGCCGGTGCCCGGCAGAACGGCTAGGAGCGGTAATTCCGGCAGCGAAACTGCCGCCGTGCCGTCGTCGATCAGCATGATGTAATCGGTCGCCAGCGCCAGTTCGTAGCCGCCGCCGGCTGCGGTGCCGTTGATCGCGCAGAGCGATTTGACGCCGGAATTCTCGCTAAGATCCTCGATGCCGTTGCGGGTTTCGTTGGTGAACTTGCAGAAATTCACTTTATGCGCATGGCTAACGCCGGCCAGCATGCGGATATTGGCGCCGGCGGAAAACACCCGCGGTTTGCCGGAGCGCAGCACCAACACCCGCGCTTGCGGATGCTCGAACCGCAGCCGCTCGATCGCGTCGGCCAATTCGATGTCGACGCCGAGATCGTAGGAATTGAGCTTGAGGTCGTAACCTTCGAACAGCGGCGATTTCTCGTCGACGTCCATCAGTAAGGTGGCAATTGGGCCGTCGACCTTGAGCTTCCAGTGACGATAGCGTGCGGGCTCGGTCTGGAAATCGATCCGCCCGCGACTGCCGCCGTGTTCGCGTGCATTTTCGGTTCGCCCGCGCGAAACCGCTTGATCTATCTGGCCCATGATGATCTCGGTCGCCGCGTTTCGACCGCCTCCGCTAAGCTAACTGTCGTTTCCGCACGGGCTCTCCGCAGATATGTATTATAATTCATGAGAGGGCAATCCCGATCCTGTTCCGGCGCTTGTTCCTGTCTTGGCCGGTTCCGCCTCGTGATGGTCGCGAAAGAGCCGGTTGATGAATCCGGCGACCGCTGTAAGCGTGAGTTCCGGCGCCTCACGATAGGGAATGTGACGGATGCCGGGCAGGATGATTGCGTCCACCGGGCAGAAGCATTCCTGCTGGGCCACCTCGATCTGCTTGAGCGTGCCGTACTGATCGTTCTCGCCTTGCACGATCAGAATGGGGACGCGGATATAGCCGAGCGCTTCGATGATGTCCCATTTTTCAAAAGCGGGATGCAGCCAAGGGCCGTTCCAGCTGCGAAACGCGCAATCGACGTCGGTATGATAGGGCTTCAAGCGTTCCCGCAACGCGCCAGTGTCGAACGATTTGCGCGCGCGCCGGATTTCGGCGAGGCCCATTTCTTCGACAAAAAAATGCGGCGCGATCAGCACCAGCCCGCGCACGCGGTGATCCTGCACGCTGCCGGCATAGATCGTCGCGATCGAAGCGCCGTCGCTGTGGCCGAGCACAACGCCGCGCCGGAATCCGATCGCGTCAAGCACGCGCGGCAGCACCTCGCAAGCTTCTTCGTCCATGAACGATGTCGTGCGCGGCAATTTGGCGCCGGTTGACTTGCCGTATCCGGCGCGGGAATAGGCGAAGACCCCGGCGCCGGTCGCCGCCGCGATCTTGTCCGGGAACTCGCCCCAGAGGCTAACGCTGCCGAGGCCCTCATGCAGCATCACGATCGTCGGCGCCGCTTCGGGCGGCGGCCCGATCATGCGATATTCGAGCCGCAGCGGCGGCAGTTCGAGAAAGCCGGTGTCCGACAGTGTCACGATTGCGACCTCAGCAAATCGGTAGTGATCCGCAGCAATTTGGCAAAGCTTTGCTCCACCCCCTCACCGGACGTGTCGAGCTGCGCTTGGGCGTGGGCATAGTCGGGGCCGCGCGCCTCGAGAATTGCCACGAGATCCGCCATCGCTTCGCGGTTCTGGGCCATCGGCCGAAAATCGCCTTGCGCCATGACCCGGCCCATATGTTCCTCCGGGCGCGCCTTGATCCAGATCGTGTGGCTACGCCGCATCAATAACGCATAACTTTCGCGATCGGACACGATGCCGCCGGCGGTCGTGATGACAGCGGCATCATGGCCGGCGATCACGCGCTCGAGCGCCGCGCGCTCATGGCGGCGGAAGGTGGCGGTGCCGGCGATTTCGATTATGTCCGGGATGCTGGCGCCGTAATCTTGTTCGACCATCCGGTCGAGCTCGATGAAGGGGCAGCCGAGGTGCCGCGCCAGCAAGCGGCCGAGCGTGGATTTGCCGGCGCCACGCAGGCCAATGAGCGCGATCCGCTGCGCGCGATCGGCGCGCCCCGCCGGCAGAAAACGCGTTTCGATAAGTCTGATCAGCTCGCTTGCGCTTTGATCAGGTAGCTGCGTAACGAGTTCGAGCAGTGCCACGCGGGCGCTGCCGCCCGCACTCGGCTCGCCGAGCAAGCTCGCTGGGGCAACATCGAGCGCTTGAGCGATCGCCCGCAACACCGTGACCGATGGATTGCCGGCGCCGCTTTCGATTTGCGCCAGATAGCGCTCCGAGGTGCGCGAAGCGATAGCCAATTGGCGGCGCGTCATGCCGCGCTTGGCGCGGCTTCTTCGCACCTCGCGTCCCAACTCGGCAAGAAACGCAGCGACGACGCGCGCGTTAAGCTGCGCGTCGACCGCCGATTTGCGGTTGGTTCGCGACTTCCTCGCGAGCGGCACGCGCTCAACCTCATGCACTATAGTTCATATCGTATAATGCACGACGTCCGAGTAATGGCAAGTCGCCACTGCAGCCTCAGGGCAGAATCTTGCGCCAACCGTCGCTGTCTTGACCGGCTTGCACTTCGCTTTCCTCGACCCCGTCCGGTCCCGGATCGTCGGGGGCGTGAACGAGCGGGATCACTGGCTCCGATTTGACCGGGTTCGGCACTGCGCGTGTGTTTGAGGACGCGCCGCGGCCACCTGCATTGCTGTCGCGCGGCGGTGCCGGTGCGATGGCCAGCGGCGGAGGCTCGGCCTCAATGATCGGCGCCGCGATCGCCCCGGTGAGCGGCACGCGCCAGACAAAGGCGTCGATTCGCCCGCTCACCGGGGAAACCGGCAGCCAGCGATCGGAGACGTATCCATCGGCCGTCCACTGCGGGTCGGGCGGCGCATTGAGCGCCCGCGCCATCCACTCCCGCGCGCGGCCCTCGTCGTTGCGTTCGACGCGTTCAAGCCTCGCCATCAAGACACAGACGCGCCGGGTCGGTCGGTCGAGATAGGGCGCAAGTTCACTGCGCGCTTTGGCAAATTCCTGCGCGTCGATCGCGGTGCGCGCCACCGCCAGCGCACCCTCGATATGGCCCGGCACGCGCTTGGCTCCGGCCTCGATCCGTTTGAGCCGGTCGCGCGCGGATTCGCCGGAACGGAGCTCCGCATAGGCTTGCGCCAATTCCGGATGCGGGTTGGCGCGCCAGGCGGCATCGATGACGCGGCTTGCCTTTCGCAACTGGCCGCCCTCCGCCAGAAGCCGGCCGGCCAACGCCGCCGCCGGGACAAGATCCGGCGCAAGCTTGTTGGCCTCGAGCGCGAATTCTTTGGCGGCGTCGCGGTCGCTGTCTTCGAGCGCCCGCGCCCGCGCCGTGAGGAGCACCGCGCGCTGACGCCGATATGTCGCCTTGTCGAGCATGCGCCCTTGCTGTTCGAGCAGGCTGAGCGCGCCAGCCCAATCGCCGTCGCGGCAGCGCGCCTCGAGAACCGCGGTCCCGGCCCAGCCGAGCGAAGGCGCGACGCGAGCGGCCTCCTCGGCATAAGCGCGCGCGCTCACGACATCGTTGCGGCGGCGCGCCTCGATGAAGAGGCCATGCAGGCCGAGCGCTTTGGTCTCGGGCCGCGCCGCCATCGCCTGGAAGGCGCGCCCGGCCGCCTCGCGATCGCCCGCCAATTGCGCGGCTTGAGCGGTCAACAACAGCGCCAGCGGTTCGCCGGGCGCGAGCCGCTGCACTTCCGCGGTAAAACGCTGCGCCGCGGTGACATCGCCAGCACCGACCGCGATTAACCCGTGTGAAATCGCCTCGTAAGCGCGGGTGCCGCGGCGATTGCGAAGTAACCGCGCCAGCACCATCGGCGAGCGTGTAATCGAGCGAATAAGGCTGAAGATCAAAGCAAGGACGATCATGGCCGCGATCACGGCGGCGCCGAGCACCAACAGCGAAGTTTCGATGCGCAAGCCTTGCCAGGTGACGACGACATCGCCCGGGCGGTCGGCGAGAAAGGCGACGCCATAGGCGATCACGCCAACCAGGGTGAAATAAAGGATGACGCGGATCATCGGTTGGATGATTGGGTGAGCGCCGCGAGCGCGTCGGCGGCAATTTGTCCAACGGCAGCGAGCGCCGCCGCGCGCGCCGCGGCTTTTTTGGTGAATGCTGCGGCGAGCGGCTTTGCCGAATCCGGCAGGGCGTTGATATCGGTGAGCGCCGCGGCGATGTCGTTCTGCGCGGCGTCGCGTCTGATCCGATCGATGACGTCTTGAGGTTCGCTCCCCGTCGGCGCATTGACCGGGGTAATGCGCACCAGCTTTTGCGCATTGGTTTTCAGCCGGTCGAGGAAGGTTGCATCTGCGGACTGCGGCTCGGCCGCGTCTTGAAGCGTCGGAATGAGCGCGTCGAGTTCGCGCGCCAGCGCCAGCGCGCTCGGCACACCGCTGGCAGCGAATGGATCGAGGGCTTCAGTCTTCTTCGCATCGACACCGAGCGATTGCAGCGCCGCCAATTCGGCTTGGAATGGCGCGCCGCGCTCGACGGCAGCGCGCAGCGTTTCGGCGGCGATGGTCAGGCGCGCTGCGCGATCGTCCGCGCCCGACGAAGTCAGCGGCGCGGTCGCCGCGGCCAGCCCTTTGACCGAACTCTCAAGCTCCATGATCCGGCCCCCCAGCGCATCAAGGTCGTTGCGTTGCGCTTCGTTTTTGCCGGCTGCTTCGCTTGAGCTCTTCGCTGCCGCTGCGGCACTGAGCGCGGCATCGGCCTGTTTGGCGGCGCTTTGACTCGTTCCGGCTATTTGGTCGGCGCGCTGCGTCAGTGCGGCTAGCGCATCGGCGAGCGATTTTGTTTGCGCCTGAAGTTCGCTGACGCGGCTGCCGAGACTTTCACCTGGCTTGGGCTCGGCTCGCTGTGCTTCGATGGTGCGCTCGATCCTGTCGAGCCGCGCGGCTAAATCCGGGGCGGCCGCAGTCGGCGGCGGACTCGACAGCGCGTTCGGCGACACCGATGCTGCCGAGGACATATTTGACGCAATTGAAGCTGCGGGCGTGGCTTCGCGCGCGGGAATCACAGCAAAGAACCAAAGCACGGCCGCGACGGTCGCCATGACTGCCGCACCAATCAGCGCGCTGGCGATAAGCGAAAAGAGCCGCCCACCCGAGGCGCGAGACGTCGAGGTATTCGAACCGGCAGGCGCTTGTTCGGCCCTAGGCTCGTTACCCCCCGCCGATGCCGATTCCGCCTCGCCCGCAGCCGGCTGTTCTGCGGAACTATCGATCTCGGTCGCCGCCAATTCGATGGTCGGGGGCCGGCGGGGGGGTTGGTCGTCCGTTTCGCTCATGCGTCCTTATTTAAAGCAAATGCGGCGTAAATGTTTGCCTCGAGCATGATCCCGAAAAGTGGATACCGGTATTCGGAAAAGATCATGCCCAATAAAAAGCTAAAGCGAAATGTCGATCCAAGCACAAATCATTTCGCTTTAGCCGCAAAGTTCGAGCAAGGCATCTTCGGTCGGCCGCGCCGCGACTCGAACATGGGCCGCGCCGGCCTCACGTAGCGGCGCGGCGACGTGCTCCGATAGGCAAAAATGGGCTGGCTTGATCAGTGCGACTTCGAGTAATTCCGAATTGCGCGCCGCCTTGAGAAACGCCTCGGCGCTCGCGCGAGAGAAATGCAGGACAGCGTCGATTTCGCCTGCCAGTGCCGCGGCGGCCACCTCGGGAAGAACGCGCGCGGTCAGGAAGCGATAAACCACGACCACGTCGACGTCGAAATTTTTGCCGCGCAGCGCTCCGCCGAGATCGCCCGCACGTTCTTCGCCGGCAAGATAAAGAAGTCGCGCGGGCGGCTGCAAACGTGTGGCAACGAGATTGATGAGATCGTTCACATTGCCGGCTGCCGAGTTGACCTCGGCGAAGCCCATATCGCGCGCTGCTTTTGCCGTGACTTCGCCGACGGCAAAAACCGGGGTGTCGTGCCATTCTTTGCTCCCGGCGAACGAGGCAATGCCCCGTAATCCATTCGCGCTGGTGAGCAAAATCGCGGTCCACGGCCCGGCTTGGGGGTCGACCTTGGCGACAAGCTCGATTTCGGAGAGCGGCGCGACGATTGGCGCGTGACCGCGCGCGCGCAAAGCGAGTGCCGTGTCAGCGGCGCCCCGTTGCGGTCGCGTCACCATGATCCGCACCGTTTAATCCTCGACGAAAAAACGAGCGCCCGCGCGCGCCTTGATGTCATGGCCGGCATCGGCGCCGAGAGCACCGGCATCGGCGCGTTGGCCTTGCCGGAAAACTTCGATTGCCTCGCTGCCATCGGTTTTGGCGACCAGGCCGTGAAACGTCACGGTTTCGCCGTCGAGACACGCATGGCCGGCAATCGGCGTGCGGCAGGAGCCGCCGAGTGCGGCAAGAAAAGCGCGCTCCGCCGCAAGCGCGACGGCGGTGTCGGTGTCGCCGATGGCGGCGGCGAGGCTGCGGGCTTCGGCGTCGTCGGCGCGTGTCTCGATTGCGATTGCGCCTTGGCCGGCCGCCGGCAGGAATTCATCGATCTCGAGCACGCCGCTCGCGGCCGCGAGCAGTCCGAGGCGTTTTAATCCAGCAACCGCGAGCACGGTCGCATCCATCCCACCGGCTTCGATCTTGCGCAGCCTGGTTTCGACATTGCCGCGCAACGGCGCGATGCGCAGATCGGGCCGCGCGCGCTTGAGCAAAGCCTGCCGCCGCGGCGACGACGTGCCGACAAGGGCGTTGTGAGGAAGCTCGCGAAGACTGTTGGCGACCCGGCTGACCAGTGCATCGCGCGGGTCTTCGCGCGGCAGGAAGCCGGCAAGCACCAGCCCCGCCGGCAAAATCGCCGGGATATCCTTGGATGAATGCACCGCAAAGTCGATCACGCCGGAGAGCAAGGCCTCCTCGATCTCCTTGGTGAACAGGCCCTTGCCGCCGGCATCGGCCAGGCTTTGTTCATTGGGCCGATCCTGGATCTTGTCGCCGGACGTGCGGATGATCTTGATTTCGATTACATCCGGCGCGATGCCACAGGCCTTGGCCAACGCGCTTTGCGCTTGCCGCGTCTGAACGAGCGCGAGCGGCGAACCGCGCGAACCGAGGCGCAAAGGGCGTGACGGAGTCGAGGACTGGCTCATGAGAGCGCGATCTGATTAAGTCGAGGCACTATGCGTCACTAACATTTTTATTTACGCATGATCGTATCCGAAAACCGGTTCCCACTTTTCGGGATCATGCGCTGGAACGCTATAATACACGGATGCATATCCTCGGCATCGAGACGACCTGCGATGAAACAGCCGCTGCGGTGGTGAGCCGCGGCGAGGACGGCCGCGGGCGCATTCTGTCGAATATCGTGCTGTCGCAGATCGACGAACACGCCGAATTCGGCGGCGTGGTGCCCGAGATTGCCGCGCGCGCCCATGTCGAGGCGCTCGATCACGTCATCGCCAAGGCGATGGCAGAGGCGCAAATCGCTTTCGCGGCTCTCGACGGGGTGGCCGCCGCGGCCGGTCCTGGCCTGATCGGCGGTGTCATTGTCGGACTAACCACCGCCAAGGCGATTGCGCTTGCGCACGACAAGCCGTTGCTCGCCGTCAATCACCTCGAAGCCCATGCGCTCACTGCGCGACTCACCGACGCGACCGCGTTTCCCTATTGCCTGTTCCTGGCCTCGGGCGGGCACACCCAGATTCTCGGCGTCCGCGGCGTCGGCGATTACCTGCGGCTTGGCGGCACGGTCGATGACGCGATCGGCGAGGCCTTCGACAAGACAGCGAAATTGCTCGGTCTCGGTTACCCCGGTGGACCGCTGGTCGAGAAGGAGGCAGCTCGCGGCGATCGCGAACGTTTCGCCTTGCCGCGGCCGATGATCGGGCGCCGCGATGCCGATTTTTCATTCTCCGGGCTCAAGACCGCGCTGCGGCTTGAGGCCGAAAAAATTGCGCCGCTGAGCGACGGCGATGTCGCCGATCTCTGCGCCTCGTTTCAGCAGGCGGTGGTCGATGTCGTCAAGGATCGGCTGCGCACCGGGCTGCGCCTGTTTCGGTCCCGGATCGGCGATCCCACAGCGGTGGTTTGCGCCGGCGGTGTCGCCGCCAACCAGGCGATCCGCAAAGTGCTGCATCGGGTCGCGTTCGAGGTTGGCACCGAACTGGTCGCGCCACCGCCCGCTTTATGCACCGACAATGCCGCGATGATCGCCTGGGCCGGTGCCGAACGGCTCGCGCTCGGCTTGACCGATCCGCTCGGGGTCGCGCCGCGGGCCCGCTGGCCGCTCGATCAGGTAACGAAGGGGGAAAAGGACAAGGCCGAGGTGCCGTGATTACCGCCAGTTCGTCATTGCGAGGAGCGACAGCGACGAAGCAATCCAGGTCCGGCTTCGAGCTTCTGGATTGCTTCGCTTCGCCGGCAATGACGGATGCCGTAATGCCACTTACGATCGCCCCGGAACGACGGGCGGCTACTGCTCAAATCTATCGATGAACCAGCGCAGGAGCCGCATCCAGATTTCGTCTTTGCCGACCGAATCTTCGATGCCGTGTTCGAGGCTGGGATTGTCGTTGACCTCCATCACCACAATGCCGTTGGCCGTTTGTTTGAGGTCGACACCATAGAAGCCGTCGCCGATCGGCCGCGCCGCGCGCAAGGCAATGTCGATCACCTCCAACGGCGCTTGGTCGAGGCCGAAGGCGCGGAAGCCGCCTTCATGCGAAGAGCCGTCCGGCCGGTACTTCACCACCTGCCAGTGGCCGCGCGCCATGCGGTACTGGCAGACGAACAGCGGCTCGCCGGCCAGCACGCCGACCCGCCAGTCGAAGTCGGTCGGGAGGAACTTTTGCGCCAAAAGAAGATCGGTCTCCTCGAACAGTTCGTCGCAGATGCGGCCAAATTCAGCGGGCGAAGCGATCTTATGCACGCCGCGGGAAAACGAGCCGTCCGGTATTTTGACCACCAGCGGTAACCCGAGTTCGTCGATCGCTTTATCGATGTTGGTGTCCTCGGCAAGAATGACGGTCGGCGGCGTCGGCACCTGATTCTGCTGCAACAGCTCCACCAGGAACACTTTATTGGTGCAGCGGATCATCGAAATCGGATCATCGATGACCGGCACGCCTTCCTGCCAGGCGCGACGCGCGAAGCGATAGGTGTGATTGTCAATCGACGTGGTCTCGCGGATGAACAAGCCATCGAATTCGGAAAGCCCGGCGAGCTGACGTTTGGTGATTGGCTCGACGTCGACCGACATTTTCTCCGCAATACGGGCAAAGTGCTTGATCGTGTCGAGCGATGATGGCGCGGTTTTCTCGTTCGGATCGTAGAGCACGGCAAGGTCGTATTTGGCGACCGAGCGCGCCTTCGGATCGCGCCATTCCCGCTTAGTGTGGTTGTGCAGTGACTCGCGGAAGAATTCAGCTTCGCCATTGGCGAGCCGCGTGATGGCACGCGGGCGGATACGGTCGATTGACAGCCAGGTGCCGCCGGTCTCGATGATCACTTCGAGCGCGGGGCAGCGGAACCAGTCGAACAACAACCGGCCGAACGGCTCGAACCGATCATCGCGGGCAATGCCGAAACAGACCAGGAGCTTGAACTCGCCGGTACATTGAAAGTCGGCGCGCCGAGCGCAGCGGTTGAGCTCTTCCTCAAGCTCTGGCAACGCATGCTCGTAGAGCTTCTGCTCGCGCAATTCGAGCATGGTCTCGACCGTGGGCACGACACGATGGCCGCGCGCCTCGGCAAGAAGCGAGGCGTAATAGCCTTTCGACTGATAGGCGTAGGAGCGCGCGAGATTGACGAGCTTCGGCCGTCCCATTTCGAACAGGCGCGGACGCGCCAGATATTCGCTTGTGGTGATGACCTTGTGAGGGGTCTCGGCGTTCGGCAGATCGCGGGGCTGGTCGACGAGGATGACCCAGCCGGTCATGGGCGGGTCCCTTTCAGGTCGAGGCCGAAAAATTCAGCGGAGCCGGTCATGCGGTTGATGTCAGGCGCGGTAAGTGTCGGTCATAGCCGGAATTGGAAGGAATGGCGACTGCGCGGCGTGCGTTTGTCCACCATGAAAGCCGATTCTTGCACCAGTTCTTACATCAGAGTCAGTGGTGGTGGGTAAAAGACTCATGAACGCCGCTCTGGTTCCTTTGCCAGCGCCTTCTCGAAACGCAGGGCATCGACCCGGTCCCTATAATAACCCGGATGATGACCAGAACGGCGATAGCCGGACGTCTCGTAAAACGCGATGGCGCCGCGATCGTCGGCCCGGACTTCAAGCCGCATGCCGCTACGCCCTCGCGAGACCGCGTCCTTTTCCGCAGCGCCCAGGAGCGTGCGCGCCACTCCGCGCCGCCGGGCGTGGGGAGCGACACCGATCGAATACATGCGCGCGAATTTAGAATTGGAGCGGTAAAGCATCAACATATAGGCGGAAAGTTGCCCACCATGTGCGGCGACGATGACCGTGGCACTGGGTGAGGCGAGCAATCGGCGAAAGCTCGGGCGCGAAATCAGGTGGCCGGCAAAACGCGCGCTGTCAAAGATCTCGCGTTCGAGCGCAACCAAAGCATCGAGGTCGCTTCCGCGTCCGCGGCGCAATGTGACGGTAGCGTGACCGGCTTGTAAGCGCGTCACGCGATCTGCCCCTGCAGATGACCCTCCTCAATGCGCCGGACCAAGGCTTCCAGCCGATCGAGGCGGTCGGCTTCTCCCGGCGGCTTGTCCCAGCGCAACCGGTTGATGCGCGGAAATCGCATCGCCAAGCCGGATTTATGCCGCGATGACCGCTGCAAACCTTCGAACGCCACTTCCAGAACCAGGCCGTGGTCGGGCTCGTGCACGACCTCGCGCACCGGGCCGAACCGGTCGATCGTGTTTCGCTGCACGAACCGATCGATCTGGAGAAGCTCCTCATCGGTAAAGCCAAAATAGGCCTTGCCCACTGGCACCAGTTCGTCGCCTGCTTCGCCCTTGGTCCAGACCCCGAACGTGTAGTCGGAGTAGTACGACGAGCGCTTGCCGTGACCACGCTGCGCATACATCAGCACGGCATCGATGATGAACGGATCGCGCTTCCATTTCCACCACAGGCCCTTTGGCCGGCCGGGCAGATAGAGCGCTAGGCGCGCTTTAAGCATGACGCCTTCAACCGCCGCGGCGTCTTTACCGGCGCCGGCCGCGGCGGGATTTTTTCGCGCCGCCATGAGCTCGTCCCAGCTGCGGAACGCAATGAGCGGCGAAAGATCGACGCGCTCATCGCCAAGCCGCGCCACGAAGCGCTCGAGCCGGGCGCGCCGCTCGGCAAACGGCCGCTCGCGCAAGTCCTCGTCGCCGTCGGCAAGGAGATCATAGGCGCGCAGATGCGCGGGAAAGTCCGTCATCAGCTTCGCGGTCACGGTTTTGCGATTGAGCCGTTGCTGCAACACGTTGAACGATTGCACCCGACGATCGCGCATAATCAAAAGTTCGCCGTCAATGGCGCCCGGCAGATGCAATGCCTCAAGAAGATCCTGAAAGCTTTTCGAAACTTCCTCGCCGGTGCGCGAATAAAGCCGGGCGACTTGCTTGTCGCCTTGCGTGCCGGCCACTGCCTGCACGCGGATGCCGTCCCACTTCCATTCCGCCATGAACTCCTCTGGCTTGAGCGCGGCGAGATCGGCATCATCGAGGGCGTGCGCAAGCATCGGCGGCCGGAATGGCGCCGGATCGCCGCTCGCTGGTTTGTCGGCGCGGCCTTCGAGCCAAGCAAATAATTCGCGGTATGGCGGCGTGAGCGCGGGCCAGAGCACCTCGATGTCGTGGACGTCCTTGTCGGCGAGCGCGGCGACGGCCGCTTTGGCAAGGCGCGCCGAGACGCCAATGCGCAATCCGCCGGTGACGAGCTGGATCAACGCCCAGCGGCCGGTCTCGTCGAGCGCATCGAGCCAGCGCGCCAACTGCTGTGGCAATTGCGTTTTGCCGAGCGTCGCCAGCGTTTCGACCACGCGGGCGAGGGTGAGATTGTTTACTGCGTCCCTGCGTACCCCTCCCTCTTGCGGGGAGGGGTCAGGAGCCGGGGTGGAAAAGGGGAGTGCACTAGTTGCCGCTTGTCCATCACCTGCGGACCTTCCTTCCTTACTCTCTCCCGCAAGCGGGGAGGGAAGTTGCTTCGCCGGCCACATCAACGCGACGGTCTCGGAGAGGTCGCCGACATAGTCGTAGGACAATTCGAACAGGACCGGATCGGTGCGTTCTGTAATCAAACTGCGGATGAGGCCGGATTTGGCATGCGGAAAGCTGAGCCCGCCGGTGAGTGCAGCCAGCGCCCAGCCGCGTTCCGGATCGCCGGTCGAACGAAAATAATCGGCCATCAGCCGCAGCTTGTTATTGCGGCTTGGCTCATAAGCGAGGCGATCCAACAATTCGGCGAAGCGATTCATGACCGCTCTTCGCCATTCTTTTCTTCGCCTCTCCCCATTGGGAGAAGGAGTTCGCTGGCATTTGGCGTCGCATTATCAGTGTGTTCTTCGCCGGAAATGCTTTCCTCATCCTCCTCATCGCCGTAACCGACGATGTCGAGCGGGTGCGCCTTCAATCCGCGCGTGGCGCACCAGTGAATCAGCGCGTCCTCCTGGCCATGGGTGACCCAGATTTCGCTCGCCCCGGTCGCTGCGATTGTCGCCGTCAGTCCATCCCAATCGGCATGATCGGAAATCACCAGCGGCAGCGCCACGCCTTGCTGCCGCGCGCGGGCGCGCACCCGCATCCAGCCCGACGCGAAAGCGGCAAGCGGATCGGGGAAACGCCGCGTCCACAGATCGTTCAAAGCCGAAGGCGGGCAGATCGTAATCGTGCCAGCGAGGTTGGGCTTGGTCGCGCCGCGTGCCAGTCGCAACTCGCCGAGCGCAATGCCGCGCTCGACGTAGTAATTCGTAATCTTCTCCATCGCACCGTGCAGATAAATAGGCGGGTTGTAGCCGGCCTGGCGCAACAGCGCGATCAGACGCTGGGCCTTGCCGAGCGAATACGCGCCGACCAGATGGGCGCGTTCCGGGAACAGCGTCAGCGAATGCAACAATTTGGCGATTTCGGCATGCGGCTCACCATGCCGAAATACCGGCAGCGCGAACGTCGCCTCGGTGATGAAAAGGTCGCAGCGCACGAGTTCGAACGGAACGCAGGTCGGATCGACGGTCGGATCGGCGATGTTTTTGTAATCGCCGGAGGCGACGACGCGCAGCCCGTCGGCCTCGACCGCGACTTGCGCTGAGCCGAGGACATGGCCCGCCGGGTGCAGCGTGATTGTCGCGCCGGCGAGATTGATGCTTTCCCCGTAAGGGAGCGCCTGGGTGCTGCCGGCGAAATTCGCGCCATAGCGCAGCCGCATCAGATCAAGCGTCTCTTGCGTCGCCAGTACGGCGCCATGGCCGGTACGGGCGTGGTCGGAATGAGCATGGGTAATAATGGCGCGCTCGACGGGCCGCGTGGGGTCGATATGGAATCCACCGAGCTTGCAGCAAACGCCAGACGCCGAGGGGACAAGAATGTCTTGGGGTCGGATCACAAGTCATAAATAATCCTTGGCGGTTCGCTGTTAAGTGGCCGCCTGCCCGCTGTTTCCTGCCGCCCCTGTCCTCGCCGCCGCTATCGCTAATCTCTCGGTTAGAAATTAGCGCTACATTATTGTCCGACACAGCGGGCATTAGGGGCACGACATGCAGAGATTTTTTTCCGCAGCAATCGCGGCGGCTTCGCTGGCGTTTGCGAGTGCTACGTCAACGCCAGTGTATGCAGGCGGCGGAGATGTTGCCGCAGGAGTAATAGGCGGCCTAGCCGCAGGGACTATTATCGGTGCGGCGGTCGCCGGGCCGCGCTACTACGCACCGCCACCTTTATACGTGGGACCAGCACCTGTGCCGTACTGTTATTGGACGCGTGGTGAGCCGGTATGGGATGCGTATCAAGGCGTGTGGACTTATCCCCCCGTCAGAGTTTGCGAGTAGGATTCAATGGGCCATCACCCGCACCGTGGTGCTTTAACCCATCTATTGCCGCGATTGTTCTAGCGGGTCGTCCTGCACACTCTGACCCATGCCCCGGCATCCGTCCGACGCAGCAATGGGAGCTGAGGCATCTCTCTTCGCCGGACTCGACTCGCATTGATCTATGTCAAGCGCGAGGCGGAGGAGGATTGGGGGCGGTGAAGGAAGACCCCAGTGCTACGCGACTTCGTCTCGTTCCAGCCGCGTACCAGCCGCCCCAACCGATGCCCATAACGACGACACATACAAGAATCGTCGTAGGGAAATCTATCAGCGCAAAGAAAAGTGCTGCCCAAAACATGACACTGCTGAGAATGAGCCCGAGCCAAAGCATAACGCTGCCGAACCGCGCTAGCGTGCCACTCATACCTCCGCCTCCTGAGGCTCCTCGTCATCCCAAGCGATGACCACATTCCGCCCCGAACGCTCGCATGGCCTCTATGGCTCGAACTGTGATCTAAATCACAACGGAGTGGATTTAGCGCGAGCACTGTGATGGGCGACACCGGCCCCAATAGTTGTCCACTGTTTGTGTCCTCCGGTGACCTTGTCAGCGACCGTCGCTACAAGGCGGCGGTCGAACTCGCCGGGCGTGGTGACTTTGCTGCCGCGGCGGATGTCCTGGCGCAAACGGTCGAGGCGGCGCCGAGTTTCGCCACCGCCTGGTTCGCGCTTGGCGCCATCCGCGACCGGCTCGGTGATCGCGACGGCGCTGTCGCGGCTTTCAGTGCAGCGAGTCGCGCCGACCCCGACGATTATCACGGCGCGCGGCTGCAGCTGGCGCGGCTTGGCGCCGGCGAGACGGCGCCGGCGATGAGCGAACCCTATCTGCGCCGGCTATTCGACCAATATGCGGGGCGCTATGACGCCGCCCTGGCCGAGCATCTGGACTATCGCGGCCCGGCGCTTCTTCGCGACGCCGTGCAGTCGGCGCTCCATCACATGGGGCGGCCGCTGTCTTTTAGTTTGTTGCTCGATCTTGGTTGCGGCACCGGACTCGCAGGGGCCGTATTTCGCCCTTTCGCCGCGCGGCTTGTTGGCGTTGATCTGTCTGCGGCGATGATTGCTCGCGCCGAGTCGAAAGGCGATTACGATCGGCTCGTGGTCGGCAGTTTAGCGGCCTTTCTCGCCGAGGAAATCGCCATAAGCGCGCGCTACGACCTCGTCGTCGCCGCCGATGTGTTTGTCTATGTCAGCGACCTCGCCCCGGTTCTCGCCACCATCGCCCGCGTCATGGCGCCGAACGGCATTGTCGCATTCACAGTCGAGACGCATTCCGGCGACGGCGTCGCACTGTTGCCGACCCTGCGGTTCGCCCAGGGCGAGCGTTATTTGCGCAACGTGATTGCGGCGGCGGGCTTGAATCTGTTCACGCTTGAGAGCGCGGCGATCCGCACCGAGAAAGGCACGCCGGTAAACGGACTCGTGCTTGTGGCGGGCGCCAATAGAATCGCCTCGACGCAGTAAATAGGTGTCGCAAATTCGTCCCGTCATGTCCGCCCATGCCCGATAGCGGACATTGGCCGCAAGTGAATTAGCCGTAAAAAGGTCCGTGAGGACTTCAGGTTCCGACAAGCAGCATCACGCCTGCTACGGTGGTCGCCACACCAATGATGAGCGCAATTGTTATGTGCGCCGACCGGCGCGTGCCAAGCCACCGGCGATCGCCAGACAAAATAATTACGCCAATCACTATCATGGCGATGCCGAGCGCTTGCAATGGGCGCGGTACTTCACCGAGGAAGAACGCCGCAACCAGAACCGATAACCGGTGACACCATCCACGTCGACGGCGGCTCAAAGCTTTAGATTGCCGCTCCCATGGCCTAATGACACTGAGCGGACATCCCGATGTGCTTAGCCGATGTCTGATTGGACTGGCAAAGCGGACATCGCATCGTCCGGCGCCTGATGGGTGGTTGCGAACTGCATCAGGATGAGGGTGCGCCCTCGTAACGAGACCTAATTGCTATCTTTAGGGCCTTTTCGTCGATCTCATTGCCGTTTGCGTCCTCAATCCAGGCGCTATAACCGATAGCGCGCAAATATTGGGCCAAACCCAATGCGTGTTTAGGGTCGTCCGATTGTATTTTCGCGCGCCCGCTCCGACCTTCCGCCTTCACAAACATACTCACGGGTTACACCTTACGCTGCGTGTAGGTGAGCAAACAATTGGTAGCGATCAATAGCAAAAAGAAGCAAAGGCTCGTAGAGCAAACCGCCCCACGACGACGCTTGGCTGATTGCAGCAAAAGAGGCCCGCGCACATGAAGTTCCGCTGATGAAATTAGGCAGCGGGCGATTCGCAGCCTTCAAAAGCTTGCGGGTGCAAATGCGCTGATGCGTGCTTTGTCGTCGACCGGCTCCTGCCCTATTTACCAAAGCCGCCATGTGAAAAACGCTCCGGTAACCTTTGCTCGGCAACCTACGGCATTGGTTCGAGAGGAGAGATACCGATGACTTTGATGCTGTTGATGGTTGTCGAAATCGGAGTCGCGATGGCGATCGGCTTCGTACTCGGCCGCATTTGGCAAATCCGCTGTGACTTGGAGCAGCAACGCGTCGGCGGGTTTACGGCGCCACCGATCGCTCGCATTCCGCACCGCTGATCTCTTGCTCTCGGACGGCACGTCAAGAGGCCGAAACTAATCCGACATCCGTGCGATGTCCGTTTTTGCCACAAACCGGACATCAAAATCGTGATGTCGCTTTTGACCCGAAGCGGAAATCATCCACTTCGACTATACTAGTTTAAGTCGATACGATGCCGTGTTCCCAGCCTCGAGAGTGGCGATGAGGCGGCGCGATTTCATCACCGTAATAGCGACCGCGGCCGCCGCTAGGCCCCTTACGGCGCTCGCGCAACAACCTGATCGGATGCGCCGGATCGGCGTCTCAGAACCGCGAAGGCGCTTGGCCTCGATGTGCCTTCGTCATTTCGGCTGCGCGCCGACGAGGTGATCGAATGAGGCAGTCTAGCAAAAGTCGTAGGTAATTTGATGTTTAATCCTCTTGAATCATGGAACGCCTGGTTTGCCATATCCGCTCAGGCGGTGCGCATGTGCTGGGACGCGCAGGCGGTGATCTTACTTCGATCCTTGCGTCTAGCCAAAGGCGGTGCAAGGGCCGATGCTGAAACTCAGCGAATGATCACTGAAAAGGTTGCGGCGCTCGCTGAAGCTCAGCTCGCGGTAACGGCCGCCATGCTCAAAGGCAGCAACAAACGTCGCGTCGGGAAAAAGGCGCTGGCCGTCTACGCGAGGCGAGTTCGTCGCAACAGGCACAGGCTGTCGAAATAGTGCGCCTTCCAGTCGCGTTTTAGCAATCTCCGGTTTCGGGGGAAGAGCGGACATCACGGCGACTCGGCGGAATGTCCGCTTTTGACCCGAAGCGGACATGAGCGGCTCAGGATTTCTGGCGTCGAGTCGCGCAGATCCCTAAGGTGATTGCGACAGCAATTTCATGCCACGGCGTTGCGCTGTGGCCGATGCAGAAAAAATGGCTTCGATGGCCGTGACTGTTTAAAAAAATTCGCGCGGATGGAACAGGCCGAGCCGGGGAGCGTTCGAACTGCTGAACCCGCGTCATGTTCCGCGGGGCTTCGAAAATTCTGCAGCAGCTTTAGTACTCGGCGACGTCGCTTATTGTCCTTCGCAACGAACATTAGCGGAGCTGCACCATGAAACGCTTGATTCTGGCTCTCCTCACGGGCGCCGCTCTTGCAGCGTCATCCCCTGCCTACGCGGCCGTCAAGACTATCGTTCTGGTCCACGGCGCCTTCGCCGATGGTTCCGGATGGAAGCCGGTGGCGGACATTCTCCAGAGTCACGGTTACTCGGTACTCGTTGTCCAGGAGCCTGAGACGAGTTTCGCGGCGGACGTGGCTGCGACGCGCCGCGTTCTCGACAAAGCAGGTCCGTCTGTACTGGTCGGCCACAGTTATGGCGGGATGATCATCACCGAGACGGGAATGCATCCCGACGTCAAAGCTCTTGTTTATATAGCAGCCGTCCAACCAGACGTCGGCGAGAGTTTGTCTGATCTGGCAGACAAAATGCCGCCGGCTGCCAAGAGCATTGGACCAGTCGGTGACGGCTTTCTGGCAGTCAACCCCGATGCGTTTCCGAGTGATTTCGCTGCAGACGCTCCCAAGCCGGTCGCGCGTTTTATGGCGATATCCCAAGTACCGGTTTCAGGCGAGGCATTGAAGGCGAAGGCCACAGTTGCGGCTTGGAAACAAAAGCCGAGTTACGCAGTAATTCCCATGCAGGACCGAATGATCAATCCGGACCTCGAGCGGTTCATGACGAAGCGGGCGCAATCGCAAGTCATTGAACTTCCGGGTAGCCACGCAATTTTTCTTTCGCACGCGCGCGAGGTGGCAGCATTGATCGAAAAAGCGGCTACGGCAGCGAAGTAGGCCATATAGGCAATCGGCGACGGGGCTGCTTACGCCATCGCTACCCATCGGGTTCCGGAAACAATCGCACCGATCGTTCCTAAGCGCACCTCCGATTTCCGCTTTTGCGGACAAAGCGGACGTGGCGAATTTATGAGTTCATGCCCTGGACGAGGTCCGACTTTCGCTCGACCGATGCGCGCCGTCCCGGCTAGGCTGCCACGGTGAATTTGCTCGATCGCAATCCGCCGCTCCTTCCGGAAATATTCACGCGCTGGTTTGCCAGCCGCGGCTGGACCCCGCGGCCGCATCAGCTCGAACTCCTGGCGAAAGCGCGAGCCGGCCGCTCGGCGCTGTTGATCGCGCCGACCGGCGGCGGCAAGACGCTGGCCGGTTTTTTGCCGAGCCTGGTGGAGTTGAGCGCGCTTTACCTCTCCCCGCACGCGGGGAGAGGTCGACACACCGAAGGTGTGGCGGGGGAGGGGGCGTCTAGGTCTTTCCCCGGCGGCAACGCCCCCTTACCCCGCTCGGACCTGCAGTCTTCGCTACCCTCTCCCCGCGGGCGGGCATTGGGATACGGCCTGCACACGCTCTACATTTCTCCGCTCAAGGCGCTCGCCGTCGATGTCGCGCGCAATCTCGAAAGCCCGGTTGCGGAAATGGCGCTCCCGGTCCGCATCGAAACGCGTACCGGCGACACGCCGGCGTCAAAACGCCAGCGCCAGCGTCGTCATCCTCCGGACATGCTGCTCACCACGCCGGAACAGCTCGCGCTCCTTCTTGCCTCTGCCGATGCGCCTTATTTGTTTGGAAGCCTCCGCCGTATCGTCCTCGACGAGCTGCACGCGCTCGTCACCTCGAAACGCGGCGACCTGCTGTCGCTTGGTCTGGCGCGCTTGTTTCGAATCGCGCCCGAACTGACCAGTATCGGTCTCTCCGCCACCGTCGCCGAGCCGGATGATCTGTGCCGTTTCATGGTGCCGCAGCGCGATCAGCAATCGCGCGCCGACCTCATCGTCGCGCAAGGCGGTGCCCCGCCGGACGTGACCATGCTCGACAGCGACGAGCACGTGCCGTGGGCTGGTCATTCGGCGCGCTATGCACTCGGCGAGCTTTACGCGCTCATCAAAGCCCACCGAACGACACTGGTTTTTGTCAACACACGCAGTCAAGCCGAAGGCATCTTTCAGGACCTGTGGCATCTCAATGATGACAATCTCGCGATCGCGCTGCACCACGGCTCGCTTGACGTGGCGCAGCGGCGCAAGGTCGAAGCGGCGACGGCCGCGGGCCGCCTGCGCGCCGTCGTCTGCACCTCGTCATTGGACCTGGGCGTCGATTGGGGCGACGTTGATCTCGTCATCAATGTCGGCGCGCCGAAAGGTGCGTCGCGACTTCTGCAGCGGATCGGACGTGCCAATCACCGCATGGATGAGCCGTCGAAGGGTGTGCTGGTTCCGGCGAACCGTTTTGAAGTCTTGGAATGCCGCGCTGCCATCGATGCCGTCGCCGCCAACGCGCAAGATACACCGGCGGCGCGCGTCGGCGCGCTCGACGTGCTGGCGCAGCACGTTCTCGGTTGTGCCTGCGCCGGACCGTTTCTCGCCGACGAACTTTATCGCGAAGTGGCGACGGCGGCGCCTTACGCGGAGCTGACCCGCGCCGATTTCGACGCCGTGGTCGATTTCGTCGCCACCGGCGGCTATGCGCTCAAAGCCTATGAACGGTTCGCCCGCATTCGCCAAGGCAAGGACGGACGCTGGCGGATTGCGCATCCGATGGTGGCGCAGCGTTACCAGCTCAATGTCGGCACCATCGTCGAAGCCGACATGCTCAAAGTGCGGCTCGTGCGTTCGCGCGCTTCGAAGCTCATTGCCCGCGGCGGGCGGCTCCTTGGCGAAGTCGAGGAATATTTCATCGAAACGCTAGTGCCAGGCGACACGTTCGTGTTCGCTGGCGAGATCCTCAAATATGAGGCGCTGGTCGAAGACGAAGTCTATGTCTCGCGCACCACGGCGGAGGATCCCAAAGTGCCCGCCTATGAAGGCGGCAAATTTCCGCTCTCGACCTATCTCGCCGACCGGGTGCGCGCGATCATTTCTGATCCGCCGGCCTGGCGCAGCCTGCCTGAGCAGGTGCGTGAATGGCTTGAAATCCAAAAGTGGCGGTCGCAGGTGCCGGGCCGGCGCGAACTGCTGGTCGAAACCTTCCCGCGCGCCAACAAGCAATATCTGGTCTGTTATCCCTTTGAAGGCCGGCTCGCGCATCAGACCCTTGGCATGTTGCTGACGCGCCGTCTCGAGCGCGCGCGGTTGCGGCCCTTGGGCTTCGTCGCCAACGAATACGCGCTCGCGGTCTGGGGGCTTGGCGACGTGGCGGCGCGGATATCGCGGGGCGAGCTTTCGCTCAGCGCCCTCTTCGACGAAGACATGCTTGGCGATGATCTCGAAGCCTGGCTCGCCGAATCGGCATTGATGAAGCGCACCTTCCGCAATTGCGCCATCATCGCCGGCTTGATCGAACGGCGTTTCCCCGGTCAGGAAAAATCACGCCGCCAGCTGACGATTTCGACCGACTTGGTCTACGACGTGCTGCGCAGCCATCAACCCGATCACATTCTCTTGCGCGTCGCGCGCGCCGATGCGGCAACCGGCCTCCTCGACGTGCGCCGGCTCGGTGAAATGCTCTCGCGCATCAAAGGCCGAATCGTGCATAAAGCGCCGGATCACGTGTCCCCGCTCGCCGTTCCAGTCATGCTGGAAATCGGCCGCGAGCAAGTCTATGGCGAGGCCGCCGATTCGCTGCTCGCCGAGACCGAGGCGGAACTGGTCAAGGAGGCCATGCAATGAGCTCCGCCCGTTTTGCCGCTCATTTCGGCGCCAGCGCCAATCGCCTCGCCGGGTCCACGGGGTCGACCCCGGCGCACCGGCGAGCCGTTCATGAGATCGCCATTGCCGGCACCGCGCTTGCGGCCGATCCGGCGGGCGCGCTCTATTGGCCTGATGAAAGGCTGCTCGCGGTAGCGGATCTGCATCTGGAAAAAGGATCGGCCTTTGCGGCGCGCGGCGTGTTGTTGCCGCCCTACGACACCACGACAACCTTGGCGCGCTTGGCAAAGCTGATCGAGCGCTATCGGCCGACTTTGGTGGTGGCTTTGGGCGACAGCTTTCATGACGGCGGCGGTCCGGCGCGCATGCCGGAGGTCTCGCGCGTCGCGCTCAATGTTTTGCAGCGCGGCCGCGACTGGCTCTGGCTCGCCGGCAATCACGATCCCGATCCGCCGCAAGGCGTCGGCGGCCGTGTCGCCGAGGAGCTCGCTATCGGCGGGCTTACCTTCCGCCATCAGCCGTCGCCGCAAGCCAGTGAGGGGGAGATTGCCGGCCACCTGCATCCAACGGCGCGTGTGGCGCGGCGCGGCCGCGGCGTCGCGCGCCGCTGCTTCGCCGCCGACGCCAAGCGCCTGGTGATGCCTGCCTTCGGCGCCTATGCCGGCGGACTCAATATCCGCGACCGCGCGATCGTCGGCTTGTTCGGCGCGCTATCGTTCACGGCGCATCTACTCGGCGAGGGACGGCTTTACGCTATTCCCGCCTCGGTCTGCATGTCCGACTGAAGCGAAATACCCAATCAGCCTAAAATGATTTCGCTTTAGTTTGTCCTCGAATCCGGCCCGGCGAGTTTTGCGCTCGTCGTCCGCGGCTTCGCCTTGGGCTGTGCGACGGCATCCCAGCCGCCCGGCGGCGCTTTGACCTTGATCGCCTCGTCCGGCTGCGGTTCCGGCCGCCAGCCCTTCACCACGAAATCGGCTGCGGCGAGCGTGTCATCGTCGAGTTGTGACGCGACCTCGTCGCGCTTACTGGCGGCTTCCACGTCGCCCTGCTTGGCGGCGAGCGCAAACCACTTGTAGGCTTCCGCGTAATTCTGCGGCTCGCCGTTGCCGCGCGCATAAAGAATCGCGAGATTGTATTGGCTGTCGGTGATGCCGTGATCGGCGGCCTTGCGGAACCAAAGCGCCGCGCTGTGATAATCGCTGCGGCCATTGACACCGTCGGCGTACAGCACGGCGACATTGTGCATCGCTTTGCCGTTGCCCTTCGCGGCGGCGGCGAGATAGAGATCGCGCGCCGCAGCGAGGTCCTTTTTCACGCCGATGCCTTTTTCATAATAACCGCCGAGGCGAAATTGCGCGGGCGCGAGCCCCTGCTTGGCCGCAAGCTCAAGCCAGTGCGCGGCTTGTCGGTCGTTGCGCGCAACACCGCGACCTTCGGCGAAACGCACGGCAACTTCGAATTGCGCAGCCGCATCGCCGGCCATGGCGGCGGCGCGCAAAGCCGGCCCGCCGATCGTGGCCGGCAAAATGTCAATCGCAGCGTCGGGAGCCAAAGTGCTCATCGCCGCGGTGTTCGCGCTCGGCGGCGCCGCGGGTGGCGGGGCTGCTGACGGCGGCACGGAACCGGTAGGATCCTGCGCTGCCGGTGCGGACGGCGCCGACCATATGGCATTCGGCGCAACTGCAGGCGGCGCGGCGCTGGGCGCCGCTGCTGGCTCGCGGTTGGGAGCGGTAGCGGGCGCAGCGTTGGGCGCCACAATTGGCGCGCCGCTCCCGTCAGCCGGGTCCGATGCCGCACCGGAGCTCGGCAGGACTAGCGGTCCAGTCGCGGATGGAGCGCTTGGCGCTGGCGCAGATTCCGGCGGAGCTTGCGACCCGGATTCGGATTTTGGATCAGACTTGGGATTGGACTTGGGATCGGACTTCGGATTGGAGTTGGGCGCGGCAGGCGCTATGGCGGGTGTATTATTTGTTTCCGGGATAACTGCTGGCGCCAACGAGTGTGGTAGCGTGGCGTCTCGGCCGACCTGGCGGTCCTGAAAAACGTGCAATGCAATCTGCAAACAGCCCGCCGTGATGAGCACGATCGCCGCCGCGACCAACAGCTTGCGCAGCCGCGACGGTCTATTGCCCTGCGCTTCGCCGAGCTCATAGGTTCGCCGCCGCCGCCGTCGTCGCGACGAAGAACGCATCTCGATCTCATTCGCCGCCGCGGCAGCTTGAGTGGCGCGCCGCGCAGCGGCGATGAAGTCCTGGCGGTCCGCTTCGGCGATGAGGTCGGCCGGTGCGGCGCCGGCTTGCGATCGGCCAGTCCCGTTACTCGCGGCAGGGCCTTCACTTGCCTCGAACGATTGCGACGGCAGGCCCGCTGGCTCGCTTATGGCGCGGTCGACCGCTGCTTTGTCAGCCGCCGCCGGTGCCAAGCCTTGGCTGCGCGGAGAGCGCATTGCCGCCTCGTTAATATCGCTCTCGATCATCGCCAGGCGGCCGACAACTTGTTCGACGGTGTCATGAACGGCTTCGAGCGAATCTTGCGTGCGCCGCTCACTGCGCTTGATTTCGGCGACGTCGTGCGCGATGGCTGCGACCGCATTGGGCCGCGAGCTTGTATCTGCCGCCGGCGCGGCATCCGCCCCGCGTAGCGTTTCGATATAGGTAAGCAAGTCGGCGAGGCTGCGCTCGATGCCGGCAAGATTACCAAGCCGCGCATCCGACGCATCGAGACGGCTTATTAATTGCGCGATCCGATCCTCGAGGCGCTTGAAAACTGACGGATCGGTCGCGTTAAGGCGAATCCATTCAAGCTTCTCGATCAAGCTGGACAATAGTTTTTCGAGATCGCGCGGCGCGCCGTAGCCGGCTTCGGCGGATGCGTTCAGCGCATTGGTGAGCGTATCGATACGATTGCCGAGCGCCGAAACAACCTGCCCGCTTGCCGCGCCCTTGGCGAGACTATCAATCTTGGCGGCGAGGTTACGCACATCCTCGGCAACCTTGTTGAGCGCGTCGTTCGACGCCACGTGCGAGACAACGCCGCGCAGCGCGCCGATCGCCGTTTCCAGTTGCCGGAGCGCAGTGGGATCTTCCCTGGCGATGATCAAGTCGAGCTTCTGCGTCAGCGCCCTGAGCGCCTCATCGAAACCGACGAGGTTTTCGGCCGTCGTCATGCCGCGCAAGGCATCGCGAACTTCTGCCAGCCCGTGCTCGATTCCTGCGATCGCATCCGAATCACCGGCGCATTCGCGGGAACGATCGATGCGCCCCGCCAGGGCCTCGACCTCGACGCAGAGCGACTCAACCGCCTGGCGCGGCAGCGCTTCAATGAGCTGCCGTCTGATCTCGGCGAGATCGCTGCGGAACGCGCCAATGACCTTGTCGAGATCGGTGGAGCGCAGCGATTCGATCTGCGCCGTGATGCGGCGCAATTGGTCCTCGAGCTCCGGAAATTCGAGCGGCAGTTGCGGTTCGCTGGCCTCGGCAGCGTGCGGGACGGTCCCTGGCGATGGCAGATCGGGCTCAAGCGCGTCAGCGGCGACAGAAGCGCGATCGGCAAATCCATTATCCGACGCAGGGTTGCCGCGCCGTGGCCAAGGCCTATGCCAGCGCCCGTGCGGCGGCTGCGTCGGCGCGCCCCGCATCGGTGCGGCGCCGCGCACCAACCGCTCGAGATGGTCGGTCAGGTGATCGAGGCGGGCGTGGACGTTTTCAAGTTCTCCAGGCGTAAGGATGGATTCGCGAGCAAATCCGCTTGCAAGCCAGCTACCGTGTCCGTGCACATAATCAGGTCGCGGCGGGCGCGGCCTGCTGCCTCGGCTGTAGGCATGGACCCCCGTCTGCGAATCGAGGCGGTCCTCGGGCCAGCCATAATCCTGTTCCGAATAGGCCGCCGACCGCATCTCGGCGCGGCGATTGTGGTCGTCTTGTTCGATGAGATCGTTGAGCCATTCGCCAACCGAGACGCCGGATCGGCGTGCTGCTTCGCGGGCAGCAGCAATGGTTTGCGGGCGAAGGCCTCTGAGATTCCACGGACCGCCAGATGTCATCGGGCGCAAAACCACTTGAGAGGAAACGTGGATCGCCCTGGTTTCTCCGCTCGAAAGCGCGAGCGGAGGGCGCGGTCTTCTGTCCTCGCCCCGACTTTTCCGGATTTACTGTAAACAGGCGGTTAATTAGCGCCCGGCAAGCCCCTGCCGGGCGGCCGGCAAGTCCCACTCCGGCCATGCCATTTCGCCGTCGTAGCAGGGGTGTAAATC
>Ga0182033_10000008_pt1 | contig 78409 bp, 78 predicted proteins | sample tim00Cox0000000H_FD_125968 | JGI IMG/M metagenome (GOLD analysis project Ga0182033, IMG submission 125968) | Lab enrichment of tropical soil microbial communities from Luquillo Experimental Forest, Puerto Rico - timezero.00C.oxic.00.000.00H | ecosystem: Environmental > Terrestrial > Soil >...
GTCACACTTCCGCCCCCACATGGGGATTCAAAGGCTTATGGGGCCGGGCTGATAATGCTGCGGCCGACTCATGTTAGAAGGCCGCCATGCCGACAATCGCTCTCGTCGACGACGACCGCAATATCCTCACCTCGGTTTCGATTGCTCTCGAGGCCGAAGGCTATCGCATCACCACCTACACCGACGGCGCTTCCGCGCTCGACGGCTTTAAGACCGCGCCACCCGATCTCGCCATTCTTGATATCAAGATGCCGCGCATGGATGGCATGGAGACGTTGCGACGGCTGCGTCAGAAATCGGATCTGCCGGTGATCTTCTTGACCTCAAAGGACGAGGAGATCGACGAGCTGTTCGGTCTGAAAATGGGCGCGGACGATTTTATCCGCAAACCATTTTCGCAGCGTCTTTTGGTCGAACGCGTCAAAGCCGTGTTGCGCCGCTCCTCGCCGAAAGACGGCAGCATACCGAAGGAGGCCGACAGCAAAGTGCTCGAGCGCGGCCAGCTGCGCATGGATCCGGAGCGCCACACCTGCACCTGGAAGAACGAGCCGGTGACGCTCACCGTCACCGAGTTTCTGATTTTGCAGGCGCTGGCGAGCCGTCCGGGCGTGGTGAAAAGTCGCAACGCCTTGATGGATGCTGCCTACGACGATCAGGTCTACGTGGACGATCGCACCATTGACAGTCACATCAAGCGGCTACGCAAGAAGTTCAAGGCAAGCGACAACGAATTCGACATGATCGAAACCCTGTACGGCGTTGGCTACCGCTTTAAGGAATAAGCGCCAGGGGTACGATCAGGAAGCGCCGGGCGGGCTTCGACAGGGGGCGTGCTCAACTACAATGCTGGAGCCGCCGCGGCTGACGCGGCCGAGCAACGCGGTTATAAAAACGCGGCTAGATAAGCACGGCTGCGCGATTATCTAACGCGATTATCGCGCCCGAGCCGCGACTGGCGTAAACGGGCAAACAGGGCTCCTGACTGGGCGGCTGACGTGCGGTAGTAATGGCGTCCGGCCTCTTCCTATTCTCGGCCACGCGGACCGCGGCGGAGGACAGGCGGAAGGCCGATCGAAACCCCGGCAGACGACGTGCTCGACCGAACCGCAGAGACACAAGCATCGACGGAAATCGCCGTCGAGAACCAGATCGAGAGCCAGGCCGACAGCGCCGGTCTCGATGCGGCGAAGGCGCGCCGTCACGGCATTGTCGGCATCGGCGATTGGCTGGCTCGCGGCTGGCAGTTCTTTATCACCCAAAGCTCATCCAGCCTGACCCGCCGTATCGTCGTCCTTAATGTCACCGGTCTGGTCGCGCTCTCGATTGGCATTATTGTGCTGTCGCAATTCCGCGCCGGCCTGATCGACGCCCGCATCCAAAGTCTTCTGGTTCAGAGCCAGATCATCGCCGGCGCGATTGCCTCTTCAGCGACGGTGGAAACCGATTCATCGATAACGCTCGACCCCGACAAGCTCCTCAATTTACATCCTGGCGAAAGCTACGGCCCGAACGAGGACGCGCTGTACGGTCTCGATTTCCCGATCAATCCCGAGCGTGTCGGGCCGATCTTGCGGCGGCTGGTCTCGCCGACCAAGACGCGCGCGCGCATTTACGACCGCGACGGCGTGCTGCTCGTGGACAGCCGCAACTTGTTCGGTCGCGGCGACATTTTGCGCTACGACCTGCCGCCGCCGAGTGCAGAAAAGCCTGGCTTCTTCGAACGCACTTTCATCGCGCTACGCATGTGGCTCGGGCGCGGAGATCTTCCGCTCTATCACGAGCTTGGACCAGATGGCGGCAGGGGCTATTCCGAGGTGGGCCGCGCACTCGACGGCCAGAATGCCAGCATGGTGCGCATCAACGAGCAGGGCGACGTGATCGTCTCGGTCGCGGTGCCGGTCCAGCGGTTCCGGGCGGTGCGTGGCGCGCTCATGCTCTCGACCCAAGGCGCCGATATCGACGACATGGTCGAGGCCGAACGGCTTGCCATTCTCAAAGTCTTTTTGATCGCTGCCGGCGTGATGGTGGTGCTGTCTATTTTACTGGCGGGCACCATCGCCGAACCAGTGCGGCGTTTGGCGGATGCCGCCGAACGGGTCCGCCACCGCATCCGCTCGCGTGTGGAAATTCCCGATTTCACGCGGCGTCGCGACGAGATCGGTCATCTTTCCGGCACACTGCGCGACATGACAAATGCGCTCTATAGCCGCATCGAAGCGATTGAAAGTTTCGCTGCCGACGTGGCGCATGAGCTGAAAAATCCGCTCACCTCGTTGCGTTCGGCGGTAGAGACGTTACCGCGCGCCAAGAGTGACGAAAGTCGCTCGCGACTGCTCACCGTCATTCAACACGACGTCAAGCGGCTCGATCGCTTGATCTCCGACATTTCTGACGCCAGCCGTCTCGACGCCGAGCTGCAGCGCCAGGAGGCAGCGCCGGTCGACTTCGCCAAGCTTTTAAGCACACTGGTCGCGGTCGCAAACGAAGTGAAACGCGACGATTGCGTCAAAGTCACTTTGCGGTTTGAAGGCGGCGGGGGCCGCGCCTTCCAGGTCCCGGGTCACGACTCCCGTCTCGGTCAGATCATCGACAATCTGATCGAGAACGCACGCTCATTCTCACCGCCCGGCGGCACAGTTCGCGTCATCTGCCGGCGCCTGCGTCACCACGTCGAGATTTTCGTTGACGATGACGGACCGGGCGTGCGGCCGGAGGTGCGCGAGAAGATTTTCGAGCGGTTTTACACCGATCGGCCGCATCAGGGTTTCGGCCAGAATTCCGGGCTTGGCCTGTCGATCTCAAAGCAAATCGTCGAGGCCCATGGCGGTGCCATTGGCGTCGAGAATCGCGCCGGCCCCGCCAACCCGGATGGCGAGCCGCACGTTCTTGGCGCACGCTTTATCGTCCGCCTGCCGGCGCTGTGATGGCAAACCCCGCCGGGGCAAGCGTGCACGCTTCTGCGGTTCTCGTTGGCGCGCGCGCGGTCTTGATCCGCGGGCCATCAGGCGCAGGCAAATCGCGGCTCGCGTTCCAATTGATAGAGGCCGCACGCAGCGGCGCCATGCCGTTTGCCAAGCTCGTCGGTGACGATCGCGTCCATCTGGAAGCTGCCGGCGGTCGGCTCTTGGTGCGCCCGGTCGATCAACTTGCCGGCCTCATCGAACTGCGCGGCGTGGGCATTCTCCACCGCGATCACGAACCCTGCGCTGTCGTTGGCCTAGTGGTCGATCTTGCTGCGCCAGACGCCGAGCGGCTACCGAAAGACGGCGAAATCGCCTTAGAGGGCATAGACATACCGCGGCTCGCGGTCGCACCCGACGTTGCGCCCTTGCCGGCGGTGCTGGCCGTGATCACCTCATCCGAACACAGTGTGGCAAAGACGACTTAAGCGGCCGGGAAAATCCGCATTGGCAGTTGATTAACCATAATGTTCCAAAACACTGCGGGTATTGACGCGCGAGCGATTGTGGCCCCATTGGCCGGACTTGGTGTCGGCAAAGACTGCTCCTTACTGCAATGCAACAAGCCCCGCGGTTCGCCAAGAATGCCCCTTGCGTCGGGGCTTTAGATGGTCATGATGAGCACCCTTTCGTGCGGCGCAACGGGGAAGCGCCCGCGGGGAGTTCCATGATCGGTCTTGTGCTTGTGACCCACGGGCGACTTGCCGTCGAGTTCCGCGCCGCGTTGGAGCATGTGGTCGGTCCGCAGGACCAAATCGAAGCGATTACCATTGGCCCTGACGACGATGTTGAGGTGCGCCGCAAGGACATCATTGAAGCCGTCCGGCGGGTCGACAGCGGCGATGGCGTCGCCATTTTGACCGACATGTTTGGCGGAACCCCGTCCAACCTGGCCATTTCGGTGATGAGCCGACCCAAGGTCGAAGTGCTTGCTGGGATCAACCTTCCGATGCTCGTGAAGCTCGCCAAGGTCCGGGACGAGTGCCCGCTCGCCGAAGCGGTCGCTGCGGCGCAGGAAGCCGGTCGCAAATACGTCACCATCGCCAGCCGGGTCCTGTCCGGCAAATGAACGCTACGGGGCAAAGCAGCGCCTGCATGCCAGACGCGCCGCCAAGCGCCGACAACGCCGTCGTTCGCAGTCTCGTCATCTGCAACAAAAAAGGCCTGCACGCGCGCGCCTCGGCCAAATTCGTGCAGACGGTGGAGAAATTCGACGCCGACGTTCGTGTCACACGCGGGCACGAGACCGTCGGCGGCACTTCGATCATGGGACTGATGATGCTCGCCGCGGCGCCCGGAACTTCGATCACCGTCAGCGCCACTGGACGACAAGCCGCCGAGGCAGTTGCGGCGCTCGAAGCGCTAATCAACTCGCGCTTCGGCGAGGCCGATTGATCGTTTGTTGCGCCAACAGGAGAACGCCGATGAGTCCCGAACCCGTTAAAGGCAGGGCCTCCAATCCTGCTCCCGCCACGCCAGCTGCTTCGTCCGAGCGCGGCGCGGCGAGTTTCCGCTATGTCGATCGTGCCGATATGGTCGAGACTTTCGCCGATTCTGTCACTGGGCTCATCTTCGACGGACAGACGCTCCGTATCGAATTCGGTGTCACTCGCTTCGACGACGTCAAACCGAATGCGCCGATCACCGGCCGTCGCTATCCGGCCTGCCGCTTGGTCCTGCCACCGGTTGCAGCCGTCGATCTTATTAATCGCATGCAGCAGATCGCGGCCGCGCTCACGCAGGCCGGCGTAGTGAAAGCGGCGCAGCGTCCCGCCGCCGCCCCGTCGAGGGCACCTTAGGTCACCGCCTGAGATCATTGCTTCGGCGCCGGCGCTTGCCTCGCACCTCATGCTTGAAATGCTTGACCGCGTTGGTGACGAAAGTGTCCTCGCGGGCGATGCCGGCGTCCTTTAATGCGGCATCGAGAATGCGGCCGGCGGGACCGACAAGCGGTTTGCCGGCAAGGTCCTCCTTGTCGCCGGGCTGTTCGCCGACCAGCATAAAATGCCCAATCGCGGCAAGCGTTCAAATACAGGCATAAAGGTATCTTTATGTCTTTATTGCCGTCGCAGCACGGCCCTGCTAAAGCCTGATCCCGAAACACCTCGTACCGCGGAAAAGGATCGTCATGACCACGTCGACAAGATCCAAGGCGCAATCCCGGCCCCACGCTTCGGCCACCGATTATGTCGTCAAAGACATCGGCCTTGCGGAATGGGGCCGCAAGGAAATTGCCATTGCCGAGACGGAAATGCCCGGGTTGATGGCGACCCGCGAGGAGTTCGGGCCGCAGCAGCCGTTGCGCGGCGCACGGATCGCCGGCTCCCTGCATATGACGATCCAAACCGCGGTCCTGATCGACACGCTCAAAGCGCTTGGCGCCGACGTACGCTGGGCGTCATGCAATATCTATTCGACGCAAGACCACGCCGCCGCCGCGGTCGCGGCCGGCGGCACGCCGGTGTTTGCTGTCAAGGGCGAGACGCTGGAAGAATATTGGAACTACACCCATCGCATTTTCGAGTGGTCGGACAGCGGGGGTCCCAACATGATCCTCGACGACGGTGGCGACGCCACGCTGCTTCTGCATCTCGGCATGCAGGCCGAGAGTAATGCCGGCGTTATCGCGCATCTGGGCAATGAGGAAGAGGAGGTGCTGTTCGCCACTATCGGCAAGCGGCTCAAGGAGCAACCGGGCTGGTACTCGACCACCGCCAAAAACATCAAGGGTGTCACGGAGGAGACCACGACCGGCGTCCACCGGCTCTATCAGATGGAGCGGGAAGGCCGGCTGTTGTTCCCCGCCATCAACGTCAATGACAGCGTCACCAAATCGAAATTCGACAATCTCTACGGCTGCCGCGAGTCGCTGGTCGACGGCATCCGCCGCGGCACCGACGTGATGATGGCCGGGAAATTGGCGATGGTCGCCGGCTTTGGCGATGTCGGCAAAGGCTCCGCGGCGTCGCTGCGTCAGGCCGGCTGCCGCGTCATGGTGTCCGAGATCGACCCGATCTGCGCGCTGCAGGCGGCGATGGAAGGCTACGAAGTCACGACAATGGAGGACGCAGCACCGCGCGCCGACATTTTCGTCACCGCGACCGGAAATGTCGACGTCATCACCATCGAGCACATGCGCAAGATGAAACCCCGCGCCATCGTCGCCAATATCGGCCATTTCGACAGCGAGATTCAGGTGGCGACGCTGCGCAATCTGAAATGGCAAAATGTCAAGCCGCAGGTCGATGAAATCGAATTTCCCGACGGCAAGCGCATTATCCTTCTGTCCGAGGGCCGCCTCGTCAATCTCGGCAATGCCATGGGCCATCCGAGCTTCGTCATGTCGTCGTCGTTCACCAACCAGACGCTGGCGCAGATCGAGTTGTGGATCAATCCGGACAAGTATCAGAACAAGGTCTATACGCTGCCAAAACAGCTCGACGAGAAGGTAGCGCGGCTGCATCTCGACAAGATCGGCGTCACGCTGACAAAACTGTCCGACAAGCAAGCGAACTACATCGGCGTTCCGATGCACGGACCGTATAAGTCGGATCACTACCGGTACTAAATTCCGCTTATTCCCGCGACGGCGGGAATCCAGATTGGGATCGAAACGGCGGCTCTGAGGCTCGCTGGGTCCCTGTTGTCGCGGGGACGAGCGGACGCGCAGCTAAATTACCGATCAAGCTCACCTGCCGCTGCAGGACCAACGCCGCGAAATAAATCAGCAGCACCAGCGTGCCCAGCACCATCGCGCTATGTCGATAGGCCCACACGGTGAAAGCCTCGCCGACGGCATCGTTGCCGGCGAGCGTGACCAGGGCAAAGCTTACCGCCAGCACCGTGCGGCCCAGAGCGGCGCTACGCGCGTCACGCAAATTCAACGCCACCAGCGTCATATACGGCAGCAGCAACGCCACATAATGCGAGCGGCTGGTCATCGGCGACAGCATCAGCATGGCGATCAGCAGAAGCGAGCCGTCGATCGCGACCGATCGCGACCGGCGCGGCAATAGCGCGATCAGCGTCCCGACCACGATGATTAAAGACCCGTCAGCCGCCGCAAGTGCCGTGTCGAATACGCTGCGGCTGTGGGCTTCGTCGATGTTCAGCGAAATCGCGCCGCGCAGTGAGTGGTTCAAAATATTGGCGCCGTCCCAGAAGGCGAATGGCGCGCCAGCGGGATTAATGCCGAACGCCGGGCCCGCCACCTGGTGCAGCCAAGTGGAAAAATAAGTGGAAAAATAAGCGGAAAAATAGGCGTCGCCGTCCGCTGGCCCGAACAAGATATCCGGCAGCAGCGACGCCAGCGCATAGACGACGCCGAATATTGCAGCGGCCGTGAAGTGGCGCTTCCACAACAGATAGGGGAGAAAAATCAGCGGCGTCGCTTTGAGCGCCGCAGCAAACGCGAGACTGGCGCCGGCGACGAACGCGCGGCCTTCGCACAGCGCGGCGAGGCCGAAAAGGGCAGCCACGACAACTAGTGCGTCGTAGGCCTGGTTCTCGAACACTGCGAGAATGAGCTTGGCGGACAGCAGCAGGGCGAAAAATCGCAGCCAGCACAGTTCGGCGTGGCCAAGCGGCGCGGGCAACGCTTTGCGCGCGATGGATTCGGATAATTTGAAACTTCCGATCGTGGCGGCGAGCGTCACCACATACCAAGCGAGGTCGCGCAGCCACAACGGCATCGGCGCGAACGGCAGCATGACGAGAGCGAAAAAAGGCGGATAGGTGAAGCCGGCATCGCAGGCTTGCAGCATCTGGCCGTGCCAAAGGCAAGACGCCGCCTGGGGGTAGGTCTCCATGCCACCGGGTAGTTTGACAAAGCGAGGATAATAAATCGCCGCGGCAACGATCATGAGTAGCCAAACGCTACGCGGCCGCAGCTGCCGGCCTAAATTTTCCGCAAAATTCACTAACGATAACACGACGCGCACAGCGGCAATCATTCCGGTTGACGCAACGGGATACCGTTTCGCCAACGGCGCCGCATAAGCTTGGTTCCGCATTTTTTGTCCCATCCCACCCATAGCCGTTCGCAGAACGGCGTCGCTTCGCTCACCTATGCGTAGCGCGTGGTGGAGGGAGGGGGCGCAGGCGGCTTGCAGCCGCCGTGCTTTTTTAATCAACGCCGATGCGAAGTATCGGCTATGGGTGGGAGGACTTTGTTCATTTGCCCCCCACGCCGGCTCACATTGCTATGCAATGTTCGCCGACCTTCCCCACCGCATAGCGGGGGGATGGCAAAAATTCCTGCGCAACAGAGAACTACCGCGGCGGGATGATCGCGATCTGATAATCGACGGGCGTGTCGGATGAGCCAAAGAAGCGGCGCGCCAGCGCCACGTCCTCGATCTTGCCGCCATAGCGCGCAGCGTAAGCGCCGAGTTCCTTAACGCAGCCGGCTTCGGCGCGTGGACAGATGATGGCGATGCCCTCGCGCGCGATGCGCGCTTGGTCAACCCAGGGTGTGCGCATCGGTTCGGTCAGTACAAAGGTCGCCGGCGGATCGGTGAAATAGAAATTGCTGCCGTCGACAACCGGTCGGTTGCCGCCGACGATGCGGAGCGGTTTGTCGGTTACGCCGCGCCAGGCCTGTTCGACGGCTTGCGCGATCAGCCGGTAATGGCTCGCGTAATTGGTCACGCCCTGCCGATGAATGACGAGCGCGATGACCGGCGACGCGGCGACCATCAGCAACGGAAATACGATCGCAAAGGTCAAAATATAAACGGCCACGGTGCAGTTGACGCGAATGAGCGGCGACGAAAGCAACACGACCGGGAGCAGGGTCATCGCCGACATCGACCATAACGGATCAAGCTCCGCGCGTGCCGGCACCGCAACCAGCGCGGCCAGCAATGGCGGCGCGGCAAAGGAGATCAGGATTGTCCGCCGCTCTGGAGCCTTCGGCCACAGCGTATCCTTGATCGCTGCGCCGCTCGGCTGCGTCGCCACGCCTGCGAATATGATCGGCGCGGCGATGTAGCCGATTACGCTGGAGAGAAAATAAAGCGAGCCAATTACGGCTTGCGCCAGCGTGGCGGCATGCGAAGTAAAGGCGAAGTTTACCGTGCTGAAACCATGCGTCGCGATCCAAAAAAGATGCGGCGCGAGAACCGCGGCGCCGGCGGCGATCGTCAGCCATGGCGCCAGTGAACGAAAATAGCCGGCGCGGCGCGGATCGGTGAGCGCGGCAAGGCCAAGTCCGGCGAGCAGGAAAATCGACCAATATTTGCCGAGCATGGCGGCGCCGGCGGCCAATCCGGCGATCGCCGCCCATCCGGCGCGGCGGGTTTCAAACGAGAGCAGAAACCACCACGTCGTCGCCGCCCAGAAGGGCGTGAGCACCGAACTCGCGTTGAACTTCAGCGCGTGAAAACTATAGAACGGCAACAGGCTCAACAGCGCGATCCCGAGTATACGCTTCTCCGGAGTCAGATAGCGGCCGGCGAGCCGCCAGGCGATCCATAGCGCCACGGTCGCGGTGAGAATTCCAAACAGATAAAACGCCCAATCTTGCCTTGGCATCACCGCAAACCAGGCGCCGGTGAGCCAGGCACCGAGCGGCGGATGGGTCGGCGCACTCAAAGAGACTTGATGCGACCAGGCGAACATTTCGCCGATGTCGAAGTGAAGGTCCTGGCTGCCCTTGGCGATCGTTCCATAGAGCGACCAAGCCGCGGCATACCCGGCCAGAAGGACAAGCATGGTCCGCTCGCAGCGCGTTGGATCGATCAGCGCGGCAAAAAGCCGTTCAAACGGATTGCGCGTCGGCGCGGCGGTCCCAGCGACGGTCATGAGGCGTAGCAATCTGTCGTCATGCTGTGAGATTACTCTTTGCCGATGTTGCCGCGGCGCGGGGTGCCGCCAGCACTTCGGCGACCGCAGCATAGACTTCATCCACCGCGATCGCGCGCATGCACACATTGTCGGTACAGGCGGTCTTGCGGTGATTGTGCGCGGTGACGCAGGGCGAACAAGCGAGCCCGGCATAGATCGCCCGCGACGTGCCGAGCGGTTGATAGAGCTTCGGCGTCTCCGGGCCGAACAGCACGATTGTGGGCAATCCGGCGGCGGCGGAAAAATGCGCGGGGCCGGAATCGTTACTGATCATCAGCGAAGCTTCCGCATAAAGCACCGGCAGATCGGCAAGGCTCGAATGTCCGGCGAACGAAACCGCGCGTGGCGCGTTTGCGCGCGCCAGCTCCTCGGCGCCGGCACGTTCCCCTGGCGCGCCGGTGATCAGCACCACGACGTCGGGATTGGCCGCCAAGATGCGGCCGATCAGTTCTGCATAGCGTTCGGTCATCCAGCGCCGGTGCGGCAACAGTTCGCTGGCGTTGGGGTTGATCAGAACGAGCCGCTGATGCGCCGGATCGAACGGCACCAGCGTGCGGATTCGTTCGCGCATCCGCTGCCGCGCCGCGGCGGTCGGCGGCGGGATCGCCGCTGTCAGCTGATCGTCGCCGATCACGGTCTTCGAATAGGGCACGGTCGGCGCGGGCGCGAGCAGCGCATCGATCAGCGCGATGAAATTCTTGGCGATGTGAATGTGCGGGTTGTAAGCGACGCGGTGCGTGAGCATTTCGCCGCGATAAAGCCCTTCATTGTGAAAGCGATGAAAGCCGACGCGCCGCTCGGCGCCACACAAGCCAGCCAGCAGCGCGGTGAAACGCGAGAACAGTTCCAGGTCCACCACCGTGTCGATGTCGTTCCCCCGGCACCAGCGCAGAAAGCGGAGCGTGTCGCGGGCAAGCGCGAACAGCGATTTGTCGGAGATCGTGAAGATATTTTCCGGACGGAACGTGCCGAGGAGTTCAAGCGATCCGACATTGCGCTCGAAGATGACAAAGTTTAATTCGGCGGCGAGTTCGCTGCGTGCCTTGCGCATCGCCGGCTCGGCCAGGATCGTCGTGCCCATTTCCGACAATTCGACGAACAGAATTCGCCGCACCGGCCGGGTCGCGCGCGGCCGAAACCAATCGCGGCAGCGCGTCACCAGCGTCGCGGCGGCGCAGAGCGGCACGCCGGCCCAATGATCGATGCGGCGCATCGTGTCGACGTTCATCGGATCGCTCGCCCTAGAGCATGATCCCGAAAAGTGGATACCGGTTTTCGGAAAAGATCATGCTCAAGCAATAATTGGCCTACGGAATACGGTGGGATAACCGCGTTCCGCGGCAGTTCTACCGCGTTCGCCTTCGCTTTGGGAACCATAAGGCTTATCGCTTGAAGCCTTGCCGCTTTTTGGGGCGGATGTTATCTGCGCCGCCATGACCGCGGTTCCCATCGACAATATCCGCAACTTTGCCATCATCGCCCATATCGACCACGGCAAATCGACGCTCGCCGACCGCCTGATCCAGCTCACCGGGGCGCTGGAGGCGCGGGAAATGGTCGATCAGGTGCTTGATTCTATGGACATCGAGCGCGAGCGCGGCATCACCATCAAGGCTCAGACGGTGCGGCTCAACTACCGCGCGCGCGACGGCAAGGATTACGTGCTCAATCTCATCGACACGCCCGGCCATGTCGATTTCGCCTACGAGGTCAACCGCTCGCTCGCCGCCTGCGAAGGCTCGCTGTTAGTGGTCGACGCCTCGCAGGGCGTTGAGGCGCAGACGCTGGCCAATGTCTATCAGGCGATCGACAACAATCACGAGATCGTGCCGGTGCTCAACAAAGTCGATCTGCCAGCGGCCGAACCGGACAAGGTCCGGCAGCAGATCGAAGACGTAATCGGGCTCGACGCCTCGGACGCGATCCTGATCTCGGCCAAGACCGGAGACAACGTGCCGGAAGTGCTGGAGGCGATCGTGCACCGGCTGCCGCCGCCGAAAGGCGACGCGGCGGCGCCGTTGAAGGCGCTCTTGGTCGACAGCTGGTACGATTCCTATCTCGGCGTCGTCGTACTATTCCGCGTGGTCGATGGCGTCCTGAAAAAGGGCCAGCGCATCCGCATGATGGGCACCGGCGCGGCCTACGAGGTCGACCGCATAGGCGTGTTCACACCCAAGCGTGTCGAGCTCGACGAGCTCGGCCCCGGTGAAATTGGTTTTCTCACCGCCTCGATCAAGGAAGTTGCCGACACCCGCGTCGGTGACACCATGACCGACGAGCGCAAGCCGGTGGCGGCGCCGTTGCCGGGCTTCCGCCCCGCCGTCCCGGTGGTGTTTTGCGGCCTGTTCCCGGTCGACGCCGCCGATTTCGAGGCGCTGCGCGCCGCCATGGGCAAACTCCGCCTCAACGACGCGAGCTTTTCTTATGAAATGGAGACTTCCGCCGCGCTCGGCTTCGGCTTCCGCTGCGGCTTCCTCGGCCTTTTGCATCTGGAAATCATCCAGGAACGGCTCGAGCGCGAATTCAATCTCAACCTGATCGCGACCGCGCCGTCGGTGATCTACAAGATCAAGCTGCGCAACGGCCAGGAGTTGGAAATCCATAATCCGGTCGATACGCCGGATCCCAATCACATCGAGGAGATGCGCGAGCCGTGGATCGAGGCGACGATTCTCACGCCCGACGAATATCTCGGCTCGGTTCTCAAACTGTGCCAGGACCGCCGCGGCGAGCAGAAGGAGCTGACTTATGTCGGCAACCGCGCGCTGGTGAAATACAATCTGCCACTCAACGAAGTGGTGTTCGATTTTTATGACCGCCTCAAATCGGTGTCGCGCGGTTATGCTTCGTTCGATTATCACCTCACCGATTATCGCCTGTCCGATCTCGTCAAGCTGCAGATGCTGGTCAACGGCGAGCCGGTCGATGCGCTCGCCATGCTGGTGCATCGCACCCGCGCCGAGAGCCGCGGCCGCGCCATGGCCGAGAAACTAAAAGAGCTGATTCCGCCGCATATGTTCCAGGTGCCGATCCAGGCCGCGATCGGCGGCAAGATCATCGCCCGCGAAACCGTGCGCGCGTTTCGCAAGGACGTCACCGCCAAATGCTACGGCGGCGACGTCACCCGCAAGCGCAAGCTTCTCGAGAAGCAGAAAGAGGGCAAGAAGCGCATGCGCCAATTCGGCAAGGTCGACATTCCGCAGGAAGCCTTCATTGCGGCTTTAAAAGTGGACGTCTGACGCTTCGCGTCAGACTATGGCCGCGCTCAAAGTGGATGTGTGAGTTTGGGTGGTTGGTTCCTCAACGATTAGTGGGAGCCTACGCGGCCGCAACAGCGATGCCTTCCTGCTCGCAGGAATTGGCGATGTCGGACACCGTGGCGCGCTGCATATCGCGTTGCCAGCGCAGGTCGTCGAATCCGGTGCCGCGATGCATGGTGCAGCGATCGTCCCAAATCACCAGGTCGTGGACACGCCAGCGATGCGTGTACACGAACTGCCGCTGGGTCGCATGCGCTATGAGTCTATCGATCAGCGCCCGTCCCTCCGGCTCGGGGATACCAAAGATGCGGCCGGCATGGGACGCGAGATAAAGCGATTTGCGGCCGGATTCCGGGATGACACGCACCATCGCTTGCGGCACCGGCGGCATGCCCTCCCGCTCCTCGTCGCTGAACTCGGTGAAGCCCAGTCGCGCGCGCGAATTGAAGATCGAGTGCTCCGCGACCAGACCTTGGAGCCGCCGCCTCATGTCTTCGGGTAGCGCATCGTAGGCGGCGCGTTCGTCGGCAAATTCGGTGTGGCCGCCAACCGGCGGAATCGAACGGGCATAGAGCAGCGAGGCGCGCGCCGGCAGGCGCTTGAACGAGCTATCGGTGTGCCATAGCCGGTTGCCGAGCTCAAACATGCGCCGGCGCGAGTTCTCGCCCCAGACCTTGCTATCGGCGTCGAGGTTGGAGACGTCGGCGAACTCTTTGCGCAGGCGTAATTTCGCATCTTTGCGGAACAGCGCGATGGTGGTCTCGAGCGGGCCAAAGTTTCTGGCGAAGTCGAGATGTTGGTCCTGCGATAGGTGCTGATCGGGAAAGATCAGCACAGCATATGTCGTGAACGCTTCTTTGACGGCGAGGAGGTCGGCCGGTTCGAGTGGCGTCGACAAGTCGATGTCACCGATTTCAGCAACAAAACCAGGCGTGACCGGGCAAACAGTGATGGCCATGAGCAGGTCCTCCGCCGCGTATCTTATACTTCTGCAGACTAACCGGGGAGAAGGATTTCACGAATGGCTGATCAGGCATCGGTTACAATCAAACGAACAAATCCTTCCGAACTTGGTGTCCCGCCGGGCTATTCGCAGGTTGTTGAGATTCGCGGCGGGCGGATTATTTTCATCGCCGGCCAGACCGCACTTGATCGGAATGGCGAAGTCGTCGGCCGGTCCAATTTTTCAGAGCAGCGGCGCGGGCATTCCACAACCTGGATATTGCCCTCCAATCTGTTGGCTTTACGGAGCCAGGAATCGATTTTTTGCCACGGTGAACCCGCCCGCCGCTCTGGCCGTGACATTAGTGGAGGTGTCACGCCTCTATGGTCCGGATTTCCTGATCGAATCGAGGCAATCGCGGCAGCGTAATTGTGGCAAGTTCCATCGCCGCAAAAAAGCCCTTTGCGGGCGACTTTGTCGGCACGCTGCGAGAGTGTGACTGTGTCTTTTCAACACTAGAGGAGCGAGAGTCCCCGGCGGTAACGTGAGCGCGTCATGACGAGGGGAGTTACTTTCATGAAGAAGCTCGCTCTAGCGATGGCCGCGGTGCTGGCTCTCCTGAGCATCGCTGGCTGTGCACAGTATTACGGCAAGGGCAAAGCCCCACCGCCTGTCGTTACCAAAGGCTAGGCAAGCATCACTGAGGGACTGGGGGACTAAGAGGGACCGGCCATTGTGCCGGTCCTTTCCTTTTTCGTTGTCACGTTACACTGTGGGAGAGGTCGGATTGCGCAGGGCGAAGACGCAGTGAAGAGCGCACTGCGGGAACGAAACTGCTTAAGGACCGGCACTAATGAATCACGATCGTGGTCGCGGCCATGCCTTCGCGCTGAACGAGGCCGAATAGAATCGTGGCATTGGCAGGATCGAGCCGTACGCAGCCGTGTGAGGCCGGACGGCCGAGATGGGAGATTTCGTAACTGCCGTGGATGGCGAAGCCGCCATAGAAGAAGATCGAATGCGGCATCGGCGAGTTATAATATTTGCGCGAGAACCAGCTCCGCGCCAGCATTTCCGGATGGTAGGTGCCGGGCGGGGTGATGTAGCCGCGGCGCGCAGTCGAAACGCGCCAATTGTAGCGCGGCTCGCCGTCGACGGTCACCGACATGCGCTGCACCGCGCGATTGATATCGACGACGACGGCAGCGTCGGCGGTCTTGGTCAGCGCGGGCGCGAATACCAGCACGGCGAGAACGCAGTACAAATAACGCATGGCAGCCCAGACGAGCTCAGCACTTAATCAGTACGTAGCGTGGAGTGATTGTAAAGACGTTATCACGAGTATCCTTAAAGGCTCAGTGGCGCCGCCACGTCGCGACTTTGATGCAAATTGAACCTATGACGGCCTTCGATCTTTTCACCATCGGTCATTCCAATATTCCGCCGGAGCGCTTTACCACGCTGCTGCGCGCCGCAGGCGCCGACACGATTGCCGACGTGCGCTCGGTGCCCGCGTCGCGGTTCTGCCCCTGGTTCTCGGCGAAGAACCTCGCGCCGCTCTTGGCTGGCGCAAACATGGACTATCTGTTTCTCGGCGATGAACTCGGCGGCCGGCCGCGCGATCCGTCGCTCTTTCGCGACGGCATCGCCGATTACGAGGCCATGGCGCGGCCGTCGAGCTTCCGGGCGGGGCTGGATCGGCTACTTAGCCATGCCGCACGGCATCGCCTCTGCCTGATGTGTTCAGAGCGCGAGCCGATCGACTGTCATCGTTGCCTCCTCGTCGCGCGGGCGCTTGCCGCGCGCGGCGTAACGATCGGACATATTCTGCATGACGGCTCAGTCGAATCGCATGCCGCCACCGAGCGGAGGCTTCTCGAACTTGCGGGCAGGGATGGCGACCTCTTCGCGGCTGGACAGGACGCGCGACTCGCGGCAGCGTATCGCCTCCGGGCGCACGCTGTCGCGTACCGCGGCGCTAGCGCGAAACGACGTTGAGCTGGTTCGTCATTTCGCCTTGGCACTCTTGTCTGCGCGTGATCTTTTCCGAAAACCGGAAACCGCCTTTCGCATGCTAGGGGGCGACATTGGTCGATAACAAGAAGAGTCGCTGATGCAAGACTCGCTAATCCGATTTGCCGCTCGCCTGCTCGCTGCTTTCCTCCTCGCTGCAGCCGGTTCGGCCGTCGCGCAGGAAAAACACCAAATCGATCCGACGCCGCCTGGCTCGCTCAATCCCGAGCCGCTGCCGCCGCTCGAACATTCGGACGCTTCGACGCCGGCTAAGGAATTTTTCGCGCGCAAGCCGGCACCGTTTCCCGGTCCATCGCACTCGATCGGCGGTTATTCCGACGGTTGCCTTGCCGGCGCCACACCGCTGCCGATCACGGGCCCGTCCTGGCAAGTCATGCGGTTGTCGCGCAACCGCAACTGGGGCAATCCGCATCTCATCCACTTCATCGAGCGCTTCGCCAATAACGCCAAGAAAGCCGGCTGGAACGGGCTTCTCGTGGGCGACATGTCGCAGCCGCGCGGCGGTCCGATGATTTCCGGCCACACCAGTCATCAGGTTGGGCTCGATGCCGATATCTGGTTCACGCCAATGCCGGACCACGTGCAAAGCCGCCAGGAGCGCGAACTCAACGGAGCGACTGACGTGGTCGCGCCGGATCTGCTCGACGTCGATCCGAGCATATGGACGCCCACCCATACGGCGCTCATCCGCACCGCCGCGCAGGACCCGGCGGTCACTCGCATCTTCGTCAATGCGGCGATCAAAAAGGCGCTGTGCCGCGAAGCCGGAACAAATCGCGACTGGCTGCGGAAGGTGCGGCCGTGGTGGGGCCATGCCGAACATTTCCATGTCCGCCTCGCCTGTCCGGCGGACAGTCCCGACTGCAAGCCGCAACTGCCGCCCGAGGAAGGCGACGGCTGTGGTCACGAGCTCGATTTCTGGTTCAAGGAATCGACGCTGCATCCAACGCCGCCGCTCATTCCGCCCAAGCCGAAACCGCCGCTAACGCTCGCCGGCCTGCCGCCGGCATGCAAAGCGATCGTGCAGGCGCCTTGATGGTCAGAGATCAGAGGAATCGAACATCCGACCTCTGAGATCTGACATCAGAGTCCCGGCGTGCCGAACAGTATCCGCTGCGCCAGCGCTGCGGCGTACAACAAACCATAAGCGCAAACGACAATCACTGCGGTGAAGTTGACTGCTTGCTGCTCGGGCACCTTTGTCAATCGCGGGACGCCGAGCCAGAGCAAATAAATGCCGTAAGCGCCGGTGAGCAGGAGAAAACGCAGTCCCGGCAAAAGCAGGAAAATTCCGGCAATCCACAGCGGCGTGAAGGAATAGACCGCGAGCTTGAACGCGTTTTCAAAATCTCGGCGACCGCCAAACGTCGGCGCCAACAAATTGATGAGTAAGCCGAGCAGCAGCGCCATAGCACAGCTCGTCGCGTAGCTGAAAATCGCGCCAAGCAATCCGTCAACGATGTCGACGCGAACGATGACGCCGCTCGGCGCAATCGAGCCGATGAGCGTTGCGCCGACGAAGCCGGAAAGGGCAGGGATGAGCGCGAGCAGCGCGACATAGCGGCTGAGCAGATAGGCGGGATCGCCAACCTCCTTTTCGATCAGGCGCCACGCTGCAGCGGGATCGAGGAGGATCGATTTGACGCGCGTCCCCGCGTTCATGCCGCCAGCGCCTTTGCGCTCTTGGCGTCCGCGCGCAAGAGCGCGGCGCCTTTCTCGGCGATCATCATGGTCGGCGCATTGGTATTGCCGGAGGTGATAGTCGGCATCACGGAGGCATCGATGACTCGAAGCCCCTCGATGCCGGCAAGCCGCAGCCGGTCGTCGACGACCGCCAGCGGATCGCTCGCAAGACCCATTTTCGCAGTGCCAACCGGGTGGAAGATTGTGGTGCCGATATCGCCGGCGGCCTTGACCAAGCCCGCTTCGTCGTCATCGCGGACAGCCGTGCCGGGCAGATATTCTTCGGGATGGAATGGTGCGAGCGCCGGCTGCGCCGCGATCCGCCGCGTGAGCCGGATTGCGCTCGCGGCGATGCGGCGGTCCACGTCGGTCGAGAGATAGTTCGGCTTGATGAGCGGTGAATCGGCGGGGTCGCGCGAGCGCAGTCGCAGCGTGCCGCGGCTCGTCGGCTGCAGATTGCAGACGCTCGCGGTAAAGGCGGGGAATTTGTGCAACGGCTCGCCGAAGCGGTCGAGCGACAAGGGTTGAACGTGATACTGCAGATTAGCGCGCGGCTGATCGCGGTCGGAACGCGTGAATAGGCCGAGCTGCGACGGCGCCATAGTCAATGGACCGCGGCGGAACAGAGCATATTCGGCGAGCATGCCGACAAAACCCAACGGCGCGTGATAGCGCTCGTTCAGCGTGGCGATGCCCTCGACTTTGTAGATCAGCCGCAGCTGCAAATGATCTTGCAGGTTCGAGCCAACGCCCGGCCGATCGAGCAGTACCCCGATGCCGCGCTGGCGCAAATGCTCGGCGGGTCCGATGCCCGACAGCATCAAGATTTGCGGCGAGCCGATCGCGCCGGCGGCGAGCACGATCTCGCCACGGCACCGCGCACTGCGGGCGCTGCCGCTATTGTCGCCACCTTGCCGCCAGCGCACGCCGGCGGCGCGGCTGCCCTCGAATATCAGGCGTTCAACGAGGCATCCGGTTTCGAGCCGCAAATTGGCGCGCTTGAGTACAGGCTTCAGAAATGCGCGCGCCGCGGACACGCGTCGTCCGCGCCGCTGATTGACGTGGAAGGCGCAGCAGCCCTCGTTATCGCCGCAATTGAAATCGGTGATGGACTTGATTCCCGCTTGTTCGGCCGCGGCGCGAAACGCATCGAGCAAATCCCAGCGCACCCGCGGCGCTTCGATGTGCCATTCGCCGCCGATCGCATGCGCGGCGCTCTCGCCCAAGAAATGATTCTCGTGGCGCCTGAAGAATGGCAGCACGTCGTCCCAGCCCCAGCCATTGAGCCCGAGCTGCCGCCAATGGTCATAATCGGCGGACTGGCCGCGCATATAGATCATCGCGTTGATCGCCGACGAGCCGCCGATCACCTTGCCGCGCGGATAGTTCAAGCTGCGGCCGTTGAGCCCAGGCTCTGGCTCGGTCTTAAAGCACCAATCCGAACGTGGATTGCCGATCGCGAACAAATACCCGACCGGGATGTGGAACCAGATCCAGTTGTCGTTGCCACCCGCTTCGAGAATGAGAACGCGCTTGCCGGCATCGGCGGACAGCCGATTGGCGAGCAGGCAGCCGGCTGAGCCCGCGCCGACGATAATGTAGTCGTATTCGCCCTCGATCGGCCAGCTTTGCGTCACTGCGCGCTCCCAAATGCTTGCCGGCAACATAGCAGCGTCCGCCATGGTGGAAAGAGGCCGATTGCTTGAAGGGGCCGTGTCGCTTGTCCGGTGCGCCCGGCGGCACTATCATCGGTGGCGGCCAACGGTGCGCCGGGCGCGCGCCGGATCACAGCCCGGAACGATGGTTCCCGTAAGCCGGCCGCAATCCTGATCAGCAGTTGCGTCACTGCGCGCGTTCTCGCGCGCCATTCGCATTGGAGAGCCGTCGTGTCGAAGGGAACCAGCGTTATAGCGGTACTCGCAGCATTGGCATTTGCGGTATTGCCGTGCTCTGCGCAGGCGCAACAAAAATCGCAAGACCAATCGATCCTGATCTTTGCCGCGGCGTCGATGAAAAACGCGCTCGATGATGTCGACGCGGCCTTCGCCAAACAAACCGGCATCGCGGTCGTCGCCAGCTATGACGCGAGTTCAGCGCTGATGAAGCAGATCGAACAAAGCGCGCCGGCGGATGTATTCATTTCCGCCGATCAGAAATGGATGGATTACGGCTCAGAGAAGAAACTCATCGATGACAGTACGCGCGTGAATTTGCTGGGCAACACCCTCGTTCTTATCGCCGACAAAGATTCGAAGCTGAGCAATGTGACGATCATCCCCAGCCTCGATCTCGCCGGACTGGCCGGCGACGGCCGCATCGCAACCGGCGACGTGCGCGCCGTTCCGGTCGGGATCTATGCCAAATCCGCTTTGCAAAAACTCGGTCTATGGGCCTCCGTCGAACCGAAGCTAGCCATGCTCGGCAATGTCCGCGCCGCGCTGGTTCTGGTCGCGCGCGGCGAGGCGCCGCTCGGCATCGTCTACGCGACAGATGCCAAGGTCGAGCCCGCAGTAAAAATCCTCGCCACGTTCCCTGACGACTCGCACGAGCCGATCGTTTATCCCGTTGCGGCAACGGTGGGGGCGAAGCCGGAGGCGACGCTCTATCTGACTTTCCTACGCTCGGCGGGGGCGCGATCGATCTTCGAGCGCTATGGTTTTAGCGTTCTGATCAAGCCGGTTTCGTGAGCCGCGCCGCTGATGCTTGAGCTTTCTCCGGCTGAATGGACCGCGGTCGCACTGTCGCTGCGCATCGCTATCGTGGCGACCGCGTGGGCGTTGCCATTCGGCATCGCGATCGGCTGGTTGCTGGCGCGCGGCACGTTCTGGGGCAAGACCGTGCTGGATGGTCTCATTCATTTGCCGCTTGTTCTGCCGCCGGTCGTGACCGGCTATCTGCTGCTGATGTGGTTCGGCCGCAGGGGTCCCCTCGGCGCGTTTCTTTATGATCATTTCGGTATCGTCTTTGCGTTCCGCTGGACCGGCGCCGCGCTCGCTTCCGGCGTCATGGGATTCCCGCTGATGGTTCGGCCGATCCGGCTGGCGCTCGAAGCCATCGATCGGCGGCTCGAGGATGCGGCGGCGACGCTCGGCGCCAATCCGGCGCTCGTGTTCTTTACCGTAACGCTGCCGCTGGCGCTGCCCGGCATCATCGCCGGCGTGCTGTTGTGTTTTGCCCGCGCGCTTGGCGAGTTTGGTGCGACGATCACTTTCGTTTCCAATATTCCCGGCGAGACACAAACGATTTCCGCTGCGATCTACACCTTTCTGCAAATTCCCCAAGGCGATGCCGCGGCCGGCCGACTTGTTTTGGTGGCGATCGTGCTGTCACTCGCCGCTTTGATTGCCGCCGAATGGCTTGGCCGGCGCGCGACAACACGGTTTCACGGGGAATGACGGTGCTTGCGGTCGACGTCGAGAAAAAGGTCGGTGCCTTGCATCTCGCCGTGCGATTCCAGGCGGCTGGTGGCGCGACGGCTTTGTTCGGTCCGTCGGGCGCCGGCAAAACGTCGGTAGTCAATATGATCGCCGGCCTGCTCAAGCCCGATCGGGGCTCTATCACGCTCGACGACACGATCCTGTTCGAGGCGGAAAAGGCGATCAACGTGCCGCCGCATCGGCGCCGGATCGGCTATGTGTTTCAAGAAGGTCGCTTGTTCCCGCACCTAAGCGTGCGGCAAAATTTGGATTACGGGCGGCGATTGAGCGGGCGCCCCCGCAACACGTCCGAATTCGAGCGTATCGCTTCATTGCTCGGTATCACGCATCTTCTCCATCGCCGGCCGCGCATGTTGTCTGGCGGCGAGCGTCAGCGTGTCGCCATCGGTCGCGCTCTGCTGATGCAGCCGCGGCTGTTGCTGCTTGATGAACCACTCGCCTCGCTCGATGCGGGTCACAAAGGCGAAATCCTGCCCTATCTAGTGCGCCTGCGCGACCAAGCCGCAATCCCGATGGTTTATGTCAGCCACATCGCCGCCGAAGTGCATCAAATCGCAACCAACGTGGTGCGGCTCGACGACGGCCACGTTGTCGCCGCCGGCGGCGTTGAGCTTCTGGCCGACGCAAGCTGATATTTTGCATACTGGGCCAATGCAGAGCACACTGCGGCTGGCCGCAAAATACCCCACTGCACTGGGAGTCGCTTGCGGCGCGGGCGCGGCCCTGTTCTGGGCCCTGGGCTTCGTCGCCGCACGCCAAGGCGTCACCTCGGGATTGTCGCCGCTGGTGATCGCACTGCATCGTTTTGTGTGGCCGGGTTTTGCGCTCTTGCCGCTGGTCGCCAAAAACAATTTCGCCGATCTGCGCCTGATCGGGCTTTCCCGCGGCGCGGCGCTCGCGCTCTTTGGCGGCTTGCCGCTCGCGTTGTTAAGCTACGTTGGTTACATTCTTGTGCCGCTCGGCCACGGCGCGGTCATTCAGCCGTCATGTGCGGCGCTTGGCGGTCTCCTGCTGTCGCGTCTGGTGCTCAAAGAGCCGCTGCCGCCGCGGCGGATTGTCGGCGCAGTCACCATCGTGATCGGCTTGGCGATCATTGGCGCCGAGGCGCTGCGGACGATCGGCGGCCGCGGTTTACTCGGCGATCTGCTGTTTGTCGCAGCGGGAAGCTGTTTCGCCGTTTTCGGCGTGCTGGTGCGGCACTGGCGGATCGGGGCAATTCGCGCTGCGGCGGTCACCAGCGTACTCTCGCTCGTCGGCTTGCCGATCCTCTTATTCAGCTTTGGCAATATGCTCGCGGCCGGCTTCTACGAAAATGCGATGCAGGCGGTCGTGCAAGGCGCGCTTGCCGGAGCCGGCGCGATCTATCTGTTCACGCGCGCCGTGGTTTTGCTTGGTGCGGGCCGCGCAGTGCTGTTTCCCTCACTGGTGCCGCCGTTCACGCTGTTGATCGGCTATCTCACAATTGGCGAAGCGCCGAGCGCTTCCCAGCTCGCTGGCCTCGTCATTGTCATCGCCGGCTTTAGGCTGACGCAACGGGCGTGACGCGAAAACTACGCCGCTTTGCGCGACGTGAGAAACTCGCCAATGCGGTCGAGCGCCTTCACAATATTCTCGGTCGAATTGGCGTAAGAGACGCGCACATATCCCTCACCGAGAATGCCGAAATCCGGCCCGCCGATCAGGGCGACGCCGGCATCTTCGAGGAGCGACGACGCCAGCGCTTTAGCTTTCCACCCAGTGCGCTTGATATTGGGAAACGCGTAGAACGCACCCTTGGGCGTGGCGCAGGAAGTTCCCGGCAGCTTGTTGAGCCCCGCGACCACGACTTTGCGGCGCTTGTCGAACTCCGCGACCATTCGCGCCGTCTCGTCCTGTGGACCGGTGAGTGCGGCAAGGCCGGCGTATTGCGCCGAAGCATTGACACATGAATGCAGATTGACCGCGAGCTTGCGCGCATAGTCGTAAAGCTTGCCCGGCCACACCGCATAACCGAGCCGCCATCCGGTCATGGCATAGGTTTTCGACCAGCCGTTGAGCAGGATCAGGCGATCGCGGATCGACGGATAGGTGAGCAGGCAAACGTGCTTCTCACCGTCATAGACCATGTGGTCATAGATTTCATCCGACATGATCGCGACGTCCGGAAAGCGCTCCAGCCCGGCGACGAGCTTGTCGACTTCCGCTTTCGGCGTGACGCCGCCAGTGGGATTGGCGGGCGAATTAAGAATGAGAAGCCGCGTGCGCGGCGTGATCAACTGCAGTGTTTCCTCGGCCGAAAAGGCGAAATTGTTCTCCTCGCGAATCGGCACCGGGATCGGGCGCGCGCCGCTATATTCGATCATTGAGCGGTAAATCGGAAACCCGGGATCGGGATAGAGGATGTCGGCGCCGGGCTCGCCGAACATCAGGATCGACATGAACATCGTGGGCTTGCCGCCCGGCATGATCATCACTTCATCGGGTGAGACCTTGACGCCAAAGCGCTTGCCGAGATCAGCCGCCACCGCCTCGCGCAGCGGCAGAATCCCGACCGCCGGCGTGTAGCCGTGATGGCCGTCGCGCAACGCCTTGATCGCTGCCTCGACGATAAAATCGGGGGTGCGGAAGTCCGGCTGGCCAATGCCGAGATTGACGATGTCGCGGCCCTGCGCCGCAAGCTGCGTGGCGCGCGCCAGCACGGCAAAGGCATTTTCCTCGCCGATACGGTCAAAAGCGGCCACGGTCTTGAGCATGACAGTACCCCCAAATAGGGCGGCACTTGAACCCAATCGGGCAGGAAATGCAAACGCTGGAAACGCGCCACCCAGAGCGGCACAAAGAAAAAAGCTTCAAACGAAACTGTTCGCGGCTTCCGCTTCCTCATGCAACTGCGCACGATGGAGCAGTTGCTGTGCCAAGGCTGGCGTCCAGATCGCGATGGGTCTAAAACCCGTTTCGTCTCAGATGCTTAATGAATCTGCGCTCCCCGCTCGCGCTAACCCAAACGCGATATATCTACCGAACACCGTGGGATGCTGCCGAAATTGTGTTGCAGGCATGGCGGTTGCGTAAATCGAGCCTAAGAACTTGATCGGAGGAAAAATGGCGAACGACAAGAGCGCACAAAGCGGATCGCGGTTGCGATCGCAGTTATGGTTCGACAATCCGGACAATCCCGGAATGACGGCGCTTTATCTCGAGCGCTACCTTAATTACGGTCTCACCCGTGCCGAGTTAACCTCTGGCCGCCCGATCATCGGCATTGCGCAGACTGGCTCTGATTTAAGCCCATGCAACCGCCATCATCTCGAACTGGCCGAGCGCGTGCGCGCTGGCATCCGCGACGCCGGCGGCATCGCCATCGAATTTCCGGTGCATCCGATTCAAGAAACCGGCAAGCGCCCTACCGCGGCGCTCGACCGCAATCTCGCTTATCTCGGCTTGGTCGAGGTTTTGTTCGGCTATCCGCTCGACGGCGCGGTGCTGATGACCGGTTGCGACAAGACCACGCCAGCTTGTTTGATGGCGGCAGCCACGGTGAACACGCCGGCAATCGTATTGTCCGGCGGACCAATGCTCAATCATGTCGAGAACGGCAGACTGATGGGCTCTGGCACCTTGATCTGGCAGGCGCGCCAGGATGAGGCGGCCGGCAAGATCGACTACACGGAATTCATCGACATCGTCGCGCGTTCGGCGCCATCCGCCGGACACTGCAACACGATGGGCACCGCCTCGACGATGAATGCGATGGCGGAGGCCCTGGGCATGTCGCTGCCCGGCTGCGCCGCCATTCCCGCGCCCTACCGGGAACGCGGACAAATCGCCTACGAGACCGGCATGCGCGCAGTCGAGATCGTCCGCGAGGATCTCAAGCCGTCGGATATTCTCACGCGCGCCGCATTCGAGAATGCAATTGTCGCCTGTTCGGCGATCGGCGGTTCGACCAACGCGCCGATCCATCTCAACGCCATCGCACGCCATGTCGGCGTCGAGCTTGCCATCGATGATTGGGAGAAGGTTGGCTACGACGTCCCATTGCTCGTCAATATCCAGCCGGCCGGCGAGTATCTGGGCGAGGACTATTATCGCGCCGGCGGCCTGCCCGCGGTGATGCGCGAGCTGCACGCCGCCGGGCGGCTGCACGGCGATGCGCTTACGATCAACGGCAAGACCGTCAAGGAGAACGTCGCGCAGGCGAAAGTCTGCAATGCCGAAGTCATCCGGCCATACGACCGCCCCCTAAAAGCGACAGCCGGATTTAAAGTGCTGCGCGGCAGCTTGTTCGATTCGGCGATCATGAAAACAAGCGTGATCTCGGAGGAGTTTCGCGGGCGCTATCTCTCCAATACCAAAGATCCGAACGCGTTCGAGGGCCGCGCGGTCGTGTTCGACGGTCCGGAGGATTACCATCGACGCATCGATGACCCCTCGCTCAAGATCGACGAGCACACGATTCTGTTCATGCGCGGGACTGGCCCGATCGGCTATCCCGGCTCGGCGGAGGTCGTGAACATGCGGCCGCCGGCCGCGCTGATCAAAAGGGGCGTCACTTCGCTTGCTTGCGTCGGTGACGGGCGACAGTCCGGAACATCCGGCTCACCGTCGATCCTCAACGCTTCGCCCGAGGCGGCGGCGGGCGGCGGCCTTGCGCTTCTGAAGACCGACGACCGGGTGCGGATCGATCTTACTAAAGGCACCGCTGATATTCTCATCGCGGCGGTCGAATTGGACGCTCGGCGGGCAGCGCTGGAAAAAAACGGCGGCTATCATTATCCGCCGAGTCAAACGCCGTGGCAGGAGATCCAGCGCAGCATGGTCGATCAGCTCGCCGACGGCATGGTTTTGCGACCGGCGGTGAAATATCAGCGGGTCGCACAAAAATCGGTGCCGCGCGACAATCACTAAAAGCTGTCCAGCCTTAAGCACACGCCCGGTAGTCATCGCTACCGGGACCGTGGCAGATTGTGGTCGCTTTAAAGCATGATCCGGAAAAGTGGATACAGGATGAATTTGCCAGGAACGAGTACGCCATGACCCGACCTTCCGCCGCCGAGAAACGCAAAACATTCCGCAAGCTTCACGAGGCCGGTTGCTTCGTCATTCCCAATCCTTGGAATGTCGGCACTGCGCGCTATCTGCAAAGCCTAAGCTTCAAGGCGCTGGCGACCACGAGCTCCGGTTACGCGCATTCGCAAGGCTATGCCGATGGGGCGCTCAGCTGCGACGCGGTGCTCGCGCACTTTGCCGAGCTCGCGGCAGCAACCGATGTGCCGCTGAACGCCGATTTCGAGGACGGCTTGGCCGACAATCTCGAAAGCCTTGCCGAAAACGTCACGCGCTGCGTGGCGACCGGCGTTGCCGGCCTTTCCATCGAGGACTCGCCGAATAATTCGACGACACCGTTATATGCTGTCGACGTCGCGGTGGCCCGCGTCAAGGCTGCGCGCGCCGCGATTGATCGCGCCGGCGGTGACGTCGTGTTCACGGCGCGGGCCGAAGGCTTCATCCGCGGCGTTCCCGATCTCGACGACGTCATTCGCCGGCTTCGCGCCTATAAGGATGCTGGCGCTGACTGTTTCTATGCGCCGGGCATCAAGACCCGCGAGCAAATCGAGGCCGTGGTGAAAGCGGTGGCGCCGAAGCCGGTCAATTTTCTCAACAGCGGGGCGTTCGGCTTCACAGTTAGCGATCTTGCGGCGATGGGCGTGCGCCGCATCAGCGTCGGCGGCTCGCTCGCGCGAGTCGCCATGCATGCTTTCGTCCGCGTCGCCACCGAAATCGCGCGTGATGGCAAGTTCGACGGCTTTGCCGGCTTGATCGGCAACCCCGAACTGAACCAGTTTTTCAGTGCCGATCGGAAGAAAGACGCATCGCCGTGACTGCATCCGAGCTTCATCCGATAACCGGCCAGCCGATTGGGCTGCCGGTCGAGAAAACCAGCCCGGCGCCGCGGCCAGAACCGGTGACGCTGAAAGGGCAATACGGCCGGCTGGAAAAATTGCGGCCTGACCACTGGTCCGATTTATGGGGCGTGTTCGCCGGGCATGATCATGTGTGGACCTATATTTCCACCGACGGACCATTTGCCGATGCGTCTGAATTCGTCGCTTACATCGCTACGCGCGCGGCGTCCGAGGATCCCTATGCCTATGCGATCATCGATCGGCAGGATCATGCTGTAGGCCATCTCTCGCTAATGCGAATAAACCCATCGATGCGGGTCATCGAAGTGGGGCACGTGCTCTATCCGCCGGCGTTGCAGCGCACACCGCTCGGTACCGAAACTCAGTATCTGTTGGCGCGTTACGTGTTCGAGACGCTCGGCTATCGCCGCTATGAATGGAAATGCGACGCTCTCAATACCGCGTCGCGGCGGGCCGCGCGCCGCTATGGCTTCGTCTACGAGGGCACGTTCCGCCAGCACATGATTGCCAAGGGCCGCAATCGCGATGTCGCGTGGTTTTCCATGCTCGATAGTGAATGGCCGGCGCGCAAGCGCAATTTCGAATTGTGGTTGCGGCCAGAGAATTTCGATGCCCAGGGCATTCAAAAAATCAGCCTCGCCAGTTTGAATGGCGCCGCAGGAGGACAGGATGAGCAACCGGCTCAGCGGTAAGGTTGCGCTGGTCACGGCGGCGGGGCAGGGCATTGGCCGCGCCATTGCTGAAGCCTTCACCAGTGAAGGCGGCAAAGTCATTGCGACCGATGTCGCCGAAGACAAAGTCCGCGATCTTAAGGCAGCAAAGCGCATCAAGCTCGATGTGCGCGCGCAGGAGAATGTCGACGCTGTCGCCAAGATGGTGGCGAGCGAATTCGGCGCGCTCGACATTCTGGTGAACTGCGCCGGCTATGTGCACAACGGCAGCATTCTTGATTGCGGCGATCGCGACTGGGAGTTTTCCTTCGATCTCAACGTCAAGTCCATGCATCGCACCATAAAGGCCTTTCTGCCCGCCATGCTGGAAAAGAAAGCGGGCGCGATCGTGAATATTTCCTCGGCGGTATCGTCGATCCGCGGCGTTCCGAACCGCTACGTCTATGGTGCCACCAAAGCGGCGGTCATCGGCCTGACCAAGGCGGTGGCCGCGGATTTCATCAAGCAGGGCATCCGCTGCAACGCTATTTGCCCCGGCACGATCGAATCGCCATCGCTGGAAGAGCGTATCGCCACTTCGTCGAAGGAAACCGGCCGTTCGCTCGATGCCGTCCGTCAGTCCTTTATCGATCGGCAGCCGATGGGCCGGCTCGGCACGGCGCAAGAGGTTGCCGCGCTCGCCGTCTTTCTCGCCAGCGACGAGGCGAGCTACATCACCGGCCAACTGCACCTGGTCGACGGCGGCATGGCCTTATAAGAATTGGCACTGTAAGTGGGCTCGCGACACGGAAGGCGTCATGGCCGTGCTTGTCTCGACCATCCACGTCTTGGACAAGGCGCATACGTTAAGACGTGGATGCTCGGCATAGGCGCGTGACGCGACGCCGTTCTGCGAACGGCTATGGCCGGGCATGACGTGTTAGGATTTACTAATAAACCTTAACTGGAACGAACTAGGACAACGGGGACTTCATGCACGTTTTCATCACCGGCGCCGCGGGCATGATCGGGCGCAAACTGACGGCACGCCTTGTCACTGATGGCGCGCTCAAGGGCCGGCCGATCGACAAACTTACATTGCTCGATGTGACGGCCCCGCCGCGGCCAGAGAAATTCGCCGGCGCGGTCGAGAGCGTCGCCGCTGACATCGCCGATCCCGCCGCGCTGCGAGCGGTGACCGTGACAAGGCCTGACGTCATCTTTCATCTCGCCGCGGTAGTTTCCGCCGAAGCCGAGCTCGATTTCGAGAAAGGAATGCGCATCAATCTCGATGGCTCTCGTGCGCTCTTCGACGCCGTTCGCTCAGTCGGCGATAGCTATCGCCCGCGGCTCGTCTTCACCTCATCGATCGTGGTGTTCGGCGCACCCTTTCCGGATGCCATCGGCGACGATTTTCATCTGACGCCGCTGACTTCCTACGGCACGCAAAAGGCCGCGGTCGAACTCCTGCTCGCCGACTATACGCGCCGCGGCTTCCTCGACGGCGTCAGCATCCGCCTGCCGAGCATCGTGGTGCGGCCCGGCAAGCCGAACAGGGCGGCTTCGGGTTTCTTTTCGTCGATCATTCGCGAACCGCTTGCCGGGCAGGAGGCGGTGCTGCCGGTCGAAGATAGCGTGCTGCATTGGCATGCCAGCCCCCGCGCCGCGGTCGGATTTCTGATCCATGCCGCGGGGCTGGATGCAGCCAAGCTCGGCCCGCGCATCAATCTCAGCATGCCCGGCGTGTGCTGCACAGTGGCCGAGCAGATCGCCGCCTTGCGGCGGATCGCCGGCGACAAAGTGGCGGCGCGCATCCGCCGCGAGCCCGATCCGCTCATCGTGCGCATCGTCGCCGGCTGGCCGAGCCGCTTCGATCCGCGCCGGGCGCTCGCGCTCGGCTTCCGCGGCGATGCCTCATTCGACGACATAATCTTTGTCCATATCGAGGACGAATTGGGCGGCAGGATCGTGAACTAACACGATTACTGGTACGGCGATTAATACGGAACCTTGCTTTTGCTTGCGTTGCCATCGGCGATGCTTACATTGGAGACTTAAGCCGCTACGATATTCCTGACACGCCATCCGACACACCATGACCTATGTCGATGCAGCCTGTGCGCCGCTGCGCAAAACTGGGCAGATCAAGATTCACGGCCCAGACGCGTTCGCGGGCATGCGCAAGGCCGGGCGGCTCGCGGCCGAATGCCTCGATATGCTGGTCGGCGAAATCAAACCTGGGGTGACGACCGAGCATATTGACCGTCGAGTATTCGAATTCGGCATGGATCACGGCGCCATGCCGGCGACCTTGATGTATCGCGGCTATCGCAAAGCGACATGCACGTCGGTCAATCACGTCGTCTGCCACGGCATTCCCGGCGACAAGCCGCTGCGTGAGGGTGACATCGTCAATGTTGACGTCACCCTGATCCTGGACGAGTGGCACGGCGATTCCAGCCGCATGTATGCGGTCGGTGAAATTCCGCGCCGCGCCGAGCGGCTGGTCGAAGTCACCTATGAAGGCATGATGCGCGGCATCGCCGCGATCAGGCCGGGCGGCACGACTGGCGATATCGGCCACGCCATCCAGTCCTATGTCGAGGCCCAGCACATGAGCGTGGTGCGCGATTTTTGCGGCCATGGCGTCGGCCGGCTTTTCCACGACGAGCCGAATGTCGTGCATATCGGCCGCTCGGGCGAAGGCATCGTGCTCAAGCCCGGCATGTTCTTCACCGTCGAGCCGATGATTAATCTCGGCCGGCCGCATGTGAAGGTGTTGTCCGACGGCTGGACGGCGGTGACGCGCGACCGCTCGCTCTCCGCGCAGTTCGAGCACTCGGTTGGCGTTACCGACAGCGGGGTCGAGATTTTCACCCTGTCGCCCAAAGGCCTCGACAAGCCGCCTTATCGGCAGTGAGCGATTGACGCGGCAGGCTCTGCCAGCGCAAAGCGATTGCAAAATTCGCTGGTCCGGTCATCCTTGATATTGGCTGGGGGGGCGCCGGCCGATCGGGGTCTGGGTCCGGAGTCGCATTCTGGAAAAGAAGCGCGAGAGTGAGCGCGGGCTTGCCGAAGCCGCGCCGCATTTTCACGGCCATCGCGAACGCTTGCGCGGCCGCTTCCGCGAGGCCGGCGCCGACGCTCTGTCCGACTATGAGCTTTTGGAGCTGCTCTTGTTCCGCGCGCTGCCGCGCCGTGACGTCAAGCCGCTTGCCAAAACGCTGCTCGCGAAATTTGGCTCGTTCGCGGAAGTGATCGCAGCACCCGAGCCCAGGCTCGCCGAAGTGAAGGGACTCGGCGGCGCTGGCATCACTGAATTGAAGATTGTGCAGGCGGCGGCCAACCGACTGTTGCGCGGCGCGCTCAAAAAGCGGCCGGTGCTATCGTCGTGGTCGAGCGTGCTCGACTATTGCCGCACCGCCCAAGGCTTTGCCGATCGCGAGCAGTTCCGGGTGCTGTTTCTCGACAAGCGCAATGCGCTTATCGCAGACGAAGTGCAGCAGACCGGAACTGTCGATCACACGCCAGTCTATCCGCGCGAAGTCGTCAAGCGCGCGCTGGAATTATCGGCGACCGCGATCATCCTGGTGCACAACCATCCGTCAGGCGATCCGACGCCGTCGCATGCCGATATCCAGATGACGAAAGCGATCGTCGCTGTCGCGGGCCCGCTCGGCATATCGGTTCACGATCACCTCATCGTCGGCCGCGATGGGCACGTCAGCATGAAAGGACTAAAGTTGATTTAGACGGCGGGTGGTAAAGGCAAAATATTCTTACGATAAACGATGAATCCTGATCGCTCAGCCACTTTGTCGTAAAGTTTTTGCGCGACAATATTGGTCTCCTGGGTTTGCCAGTAAACACGCGTCGAACCTGCCTCCCTGGCTCGATCATATACACCATTGATAAGAGCACGGCCTACGCCCTCGCCCCGCGCCTCTTCGCTCGTGAATAGATCTTGCAAATAGCAGACCGGTCCGAGCATTGTCGTATGTCGATGAAAAATGTAGTGGGCCAAGCCGACGAGTCGTCCACAGCGTTCGGCGACCAGCGCATTCACTGGCTCGTAGGAGTCAAAAAAACGCACCCAGGTCATGCGCGTCACTTCGGCGGGAATCGCAGCAGGGCCGACGCGCTTGTAGAATGCATTGTAGCCCTCCCAGAGTCGCAGCCACTGATTGAAATCGGTCGTCGCGACCTCGCGAATGATCATCCCATTGGTCATTGCTGCGATTGGGTCATTGCTGTGATTGCCCCTAATGCCGCGGCGACCCTACAGCCGAGAAGCGCAGAACGCCATCAGACAAACGCGAGCAGCGCGTACCACATGACGTTGATGTGGCCCATGTGATCGCAGTGCCACGGATAGATCGTGGCACGATACGTCAGTATGTCCGGCATCACGCCCCTCTGTTTTTGCCCGCGTCACTCGATACTACTGTAATGCTTTGCACAGCTATACTATTGGCGGCAAGGACGAGGATCGATCTAGGATAAGCCGCTGCATGGGAGAGGAACGACATGAACAAGCTTGCAATTGGCGACGTCACGATCACCAGCATCATCGAAAGGGATGGACCCTGGCGCACGCCGGAGGAGATGTTTCCAAAATACGATCCGGAGATCGGACGCCGACATCTGGCCGAGCTTGATCGCGAGGTGTTCGATTCCGCTTCAGGCAAAATGGTGATCACCTACCAGACCTATGTGGTGCGCACGCCCAAGCACACGATCCTGATCGACACCTGCACCGGCGAGGACAAGGGCTATCCGCCGCCGATGGACTTTCCGAAAAAGCCTTGGCTCGACGGCTTCGCCGCCGAAGGCCTGCGCTTCGAAGACATCGACTACGTGTTTTGCACGCACCTGCATATCGACCATTCCGGCTGGAACACGGTGCTGCGCAATGGCCGCTGGGTGCCGACATTTCCAAAAGCCAAATACATTTTCCACGAACGCGAATATGCCGCGTGGGAGGACTCGACGAAACGAGGAGAGACGAGGGCTGGTGGCGGCGGCAATGTCTGGCGCTTCAATTGCGAGCCGGTGGTCGCGGCCGGTCAGGCGCTCCTTGTCGACGACGACTTTGCGCTCGACGATACGTTTTGGCTCACGCCGACGCCCGGCCACTCGCCCTGCCATTGCTGCGTCAATATCCGCTCGCGCGGGCAGCATGCCGTCGTCATCGGCGACCTCATGCATCACGCCTTGCAATGTCGCGAGCCGGGCTGGTCGACGATCTTCGACTGGGATGCCGACGAGGCGGCGCGGTCGCGCCGGCGCTTTCTCGGCAAGGTCGCGGGAACTGGCAGCTTTGTGCTGCCGATTCATTTTCCGCATCCAACCACGGGGCTTGTTGAGGCGGACGGCAATCGTTTCCACTATAAATTCGTTCGTTGAGGCGATATCCGCGGTGGCCGAAACCGGCCATTTGAGGGGCACATTCGCGCTCCTTAGCCTGCCGTGACGACGCCCAGATCAATGATGCGGCTTATGACCACGGACTTAGACAACAAGCAAGATGATCCCGCACAATACCAGCGCGATCGTCCATATCAGGTCGAGATTGATCCAGCCGCGCCGGAGGAACGCAACGCCGACCCATTTGTAGACGACAATCGCGACGATGCCGATTGTTGCTAGCATTGCGCCGGTGTGAATGCCGAGGGCGGCAAGAGCGACCGGCACAGAGCCGCTAAGCGAGAGCGCATGCGTCGGCGATGCAGCAAGACAAAGCGGGATCACCGCCGGAATCAGCATCAGACCCGCGCCGTGCGCATTGGCCATCAGGAACGACCATAAGAACAAACCGCCCAGGCCGATCTGCATGCCGAAACGCACCTTGTGGCGTCGGCCGTACAGCGCATGCCAGCCCGCCCAGACGAACAGCAGTGCGGCAGCGAGCGGCCTCAATAGAGGAGGTTCGAGAACAAGACCAAGCGCCAGCACGAGAACAAGAACGACGGCGACCGCGAGCGCATGCCCAAGCCCGATCGGCAAAAGCGCAAGCCAGACCAGCTGCTCGTTGCGGCGATTAAGCCCCAGCGCCACCGCGAACAGCCATCCCATCGCCGGATTGATGCCGTGAAACACGCCCAGTCCCGCGATCGCGAGCCAAAGCCAAAGCGCGTCGGGCAGTGCCGGCAACGACACGCGCGGTAAGCCTCACGGATAGCAATAAGAGTCCGAGGAGCAATCGCCGCCTTCCAAACGGACCTGGTGCGGGCGCTGTCCCTTCGGCCAGTCGATGAAGAATTTTGGATCGAAGGCGATGCCGCCCTCGGGCTTGGCGTCAAGCTTTACCATCCAGCCGTCGATCCCCTCGGGATAGAATTGCGGGTCGATGGCGCCGTAAAGCGAATTGGTGAAATAGACCCTCCGTCCGTCCCGACTCACTTCGACCATTTGCGGACCGCCAGTGAGCTTGCCGTTCTTCGCGCTGTTCTTGGCGCCGGGATGACTAGCGCGCGCGACGATGCCGCCGATGCGCACCTTGCCGGTGAGTTTGGGATGGAACGGGTCCGATACGTCGTATTGCTGCAGGTCACCGGTGCCCCAGCAGGCGACGTAAAGAAAACGGTCGTCCATCGAAAGATCGATGTCGGTAACAAGCGGAGGTACCGCTTTGAAACCTTTGAGCACCGGCGGCAGGAGATTGGGATCAGCGGGTTCTGCGGGAATCGAGATGACCTTTTTCACCGCCCATTTGTCGCCGTCGCGGTACCAGGTCCAGATCGACGACGACAAATCCTTCAGACTGATGACACAGTTGACGAAGCCGTGTGGCTTGGTCGGGTCATGCGCTGGCCGCAATTCGAAGAGCAGCTGGTGCTCTTCGCCGAAATCGATTTCCTGCAAATGCTTGCGCTTAGTGAAATCCCAGAAATGCAAGCGGCGGCCGTATTTGCTGCCCAGCAGGATCTCCGGCACCAGCCCATTCTCGAAAGTGTCAGGTGTGCCCCATTCGCTGGTGACCATGGTATCGAAGCCGAGGTGCCACCACGCGTCATAGCCGAGCTGCTGCGGGCCGCGATCCACTTCCCAACGGCCGAGCGGCTCGAATGTCTCATGATCCATGACAAAGACGCCACCAGGCGCCTTGCCGTCCTTATTCCCGAGCGCAGCTACATAAATGCCGCCGGGCCCGCAATGCACGGTGTGCGGCCGCGTGTAACCGGTCTTCTCGGCGATGTCCTGCGGTTCGATGACCTTGACGATCTGCGGTTTGCGCGGATCGGGCTTGGTGTCGAGAATATAAATGCGCGACGACCGCAAGCCCGGCACGACGAGGTAGCGTCGCTCGACATGTGGATGCGGTGCGTTGGGACAAAGGCACGACGAGCACGCGTTCCACCCGAAATGATGGAATTCATCGCCCGCGTGGGTGGCGGCGACAGTGCCGACAATACTGGAATAGGAGGACGAACTCGGATCGACATCGATCACGGCGATGCTGTCCGGCGATTTTCGGTCCGGATCGAATGCCGCCACGTAAGCGAGCTTCTCGCGAGGCGCTTTCGCCGCCAAACGTGGCGAGGGATAGAAACTTGGATCGGGTCGCCATGTCGCCATGGATTTCCTCCCGTGTTTGAATTCCCTAGGACATGCGATGCAAGGATATCAGCCGGCCGACGCGAGTCGATGGCACAGCACGCCGCATATGGCGGGCGGTAAATCGGAACCCGATTGCGTTATTAAACGTTTCGATTTGGCCCTGTATTCGATGGTCTCAAGGAGGCCGCCATGGCGCACGCGGCATCGTCAAAGGTCGACAAAATTCAACACCCGCAATCGCATTACGCGACGCCCGACGAATTGATTGAGGATCGCGCGCTCTCGTTCGAAGAAAAACTCGATGCGCTCAGAGTCTGGGAACAAGACGCGCGCCAGATGCTGACCGCGAGCGGGGAGGGCATGCCGGGCAGCGAAGAGGGGACTGATCGTAACGATCATCCCATGCTCGGCCAAGTCGAGCGCGCGAAGGGCAAATTGCAACGCGCGCTAAAACGCTTGGCCTCGCGCGGACGCTAGTAACGTAACAGAACTAACCGCCTCTTACGCCGTTGCCGAGCGGTCGCCTAAAGCTGCGGCTGCGGTCGCTTCGGTTGCCATCCTCGGCATTGATACCGGTTTCCATCCATAACCGTTTTCTAACTTTCTGCCGCTCATAGTGGCTTCGGGCGGGTCGTTCGCATCATCGGGCCACGACGAATACTGCGGGCATTTCGGCGGTCTTGTCCGCGGACAGAACTGCTCCGAGTTAGAAAACGAGGACGCGTTGATCGGATTTTTGAAAAAGCCGTGGTGGGTTGGGCCGCTCATCGCCGGCGTGTCGTACAATCATTACCACACTGACAAACCGCCGGAGCCGACGGCCGTCAGCGGCTATGAGGTCGTGCGGAATCGCGGAAACTTGCCGCGCAACGGCCGAGTTGTTGTGGTTGCCACGTGCCCCGCCGGTAAGCGCGCGATCAGCGGCGGCTTCTCGACGCCGAGCCCCGCAGATACGACGGATTTTTCCAATCCTGAGGGCAACAACGCCTGGAAGGTGAGCTTCAAGAGCAATGGCGGCAGCGGCAATGCGTCCGTCTACGCCGTGTGCGTGTCGGCCAATTAGCGCGCACGCTTTATTCATATCAACTGCGATCGGCTTTTCTGTACCTAATGGTCACCGCCGACAGGTGCTCGCCAAAATGCCGATCGAGCCAGCCGAGAAACGACGACAATAGCCGTGCTTCGTCGCCACGGTCCGGCGACCTGATCACCGCCTCCACAGCTTGCGACGGACCCGCCTGCAAATGGATCGAGCCCTTGTAACGGACATGCGTCCATCGCGTCGCGTTGCGCTTTCCCGCCGATGCTCGCAAGAAGGTTCCGCGTCCGCGGCGGCGGATCTCAGCTTGTTTTTTGATGATCGCGGCATAGAGGTGCGTACGATCGCTGGGGAGAATCTCAAGCAATTTCATGCCAGCCCTGCTAAGCCCCTATCAGCCCCCCTGATTCGTTGCCGCTCCCTAGCATCGCACGTCACCACGCAATTGTTGAGGGCCGTTTTCATTCAAATGAGAGGCCCGGTGCAGTGCAACTAAGCCGACGAACGGAAAGCTCGTAGGCGCGGTCGCCTAGGCTGCGCCCACAACTTTACCGAGGATCGCCGCCGGATCATTAGGTGGTTCATTGGCAATCCAGGCGATGTAGCGATCGGGCCGAACGAGAATGAACTTGGCTTCATAAGCGCGCCGGTCCTGCTCATAGCTGTCGCGAACAATTTTGAGCGGCACGCGCAGCGCCTTAGCCGCTCGCGCGAATGCCGCCGCGACCGTCTCATTGTGGTCGAATACAAATAAGGTGAAGCCATCGCCGAGCTCTTCAAAGACGTTGCGGCTCGAGGAGAGAAGTTGCGGCGGCAAATGATGGCCAGCGCGTGCTTTGAACGTGTGCGCGCCACGGGCGCTGCTTGCCGCGCCCGGCGGGCCGAACGCGATCGATGAGCCTTCGTAATGGGGCTCGTAGGTCAGAACATTGGGTGCGTTGAAGTTGATGTGTTCCTGCCAAGCGCTTTCAAATTCGGCCGGGTCCCGTTCCGGGCTGTAGCGGCGTAGGAATTCCCGGTCGCGACGAATGCCACGTTCGATGAAGTCTTCAGCCGTCTCCTTGAAGATCGGCCGCCGCTCCTCACTATAGGTGCGCAACAGCGCATCGCTGCCCCAACCGTTGAGCTTCGCCGCCAGCTTCCAGCCGAGATTGACGACATCGTCGAGGCCATTGTTGAGGCCATAAGCGCCGTAAGGGGGATGCGAATGCGCGGCGTCGCCGGCGATGAAAATGCGGCCGGCCTGGTAGGTCTCGGCGACGGCGATGCGCAGGTCCCAGAAGCCGACATAATCGAAATCGCAGGCAAACGGGAAGCCAGCCGTTTTCTGCAGCAAGGCGTGGAAGTCGTAATTATCGCGGGTCGTATTCGCTGGCACCGGCGAATGGAAAAACCAGCTCTCGCCGACGTCGACGCGGCCGAAGAATTGCCAGTAGCCGTTGAGATCGGGGTGGATCACGCGATAGGTGGAGCGCGGCGGAAACCGCTTGAGTCCCTCGTGAAGCTCACGCGAGCGAAACAGTGCCAGCACCATGAGTTGGTCGAAGTCGGCGCCGCCGCAGGCAATGTCGGCCTGCTCGCGCACCAAAGAATGCGCGCCGTCGCAGCCGACGACATAATCGCAATGCAGAGTTTCACGCCCGCTTCCGCCATCCTCCGCAATCGTGACCTCGACGCTGCCCTCGTCCTGAGCGATCGATTCGGCGGCCCAGCCGAACCGGGCGTCGACATTCTCGAGCTGTGTCAGCCGCACGCGCAAAACATACTCGGCCTGATATTGCGGCAGGCGCTCGTTGTTCTCGAAATAATATGGATTGACGATCTCGCGCAGCGGCGGCGCTGCCCAATATTCGTTGTTCAGATCGCGGTAGGCGATGATGCCGCTCATCGGATAGGACGGCGGCAGGATGCGCGCGGCCCGCAATGCGTCGGCGACGCCCCAGAAGTAAAAGTGCTCGACCGAACGCTGGGTGAGATTCTGCCCCTTCGGGATGCGCTGCGGTTCGCGCCGCCGCTCGACGAGCGCGCAGGCAAGCCCACGTTGGCCGAGTTCAACCGCAAGGGCAACGCCGACCGGCCCGCCGCCGACGATGACGACCTGATATCGGGTTTTCATATTTTTGATTTAGTCATTGCGAGCGCAGCAAAACAATCTAACTAAGTGCCGCCGAATTGGATTGCTTCGTCACTTCGCTCCTCGCATCAGACGTTACTGCCGCGTAAGCAAAATCGGATCGGCCGATTCCGGCACACGCTGCCAGGTGTCGGGATCGGTCTCTACGAATTGCCAAGATTGCCCCCGCGCCGACAGCAGCACGAGTTCGCCCTGGTCCAGGCGCCAGGCACTCGGATTAAACCGCGTGACCAGCGGATCGCAGCCGGCCTTCAGCCGCAGCGTGAGTGCGCCGCTTCCGGCAGGACTGTTTGCCGGACTGTTTGCCGGACTATTCACCAGCGTGAGCGTGCAAATCGGCTTTCCCGCGCCGCGCGCGATGGCCCAATCGCCAACCAGATCTTCGGCCAAGCGCACCGGCGCGGAGGCCGCGGTCTGCAAAACGTAGCGACCTTCTCCTGGGGTGAAGCCGTCATACATGCCGCTTTCCACTTGGGTGAGCTCGATGACTGCTTGACCGTGAAGGTCGAGCAAACTCAAATCACCGTAATTGTTGAGCGCCCAGCCGGAAATATTCTTGGTCGACGGAAACAAGCCCGCACAGTTCTTGTCGACGTCGAGCCGGCGGCCGCCTGAGGCCGCCTCGCCGCGGAAAGTGAAGTGGCAGATGCGGTTGTGGTCGGCATCGGAGAATTCCCAAGCGCCAAGCATTGCATTCACCGGGTCTTCTGCACCGGCTGGCGCCTGCGGATTTTGTGTTTGCGGGCTTTCCGCACCTGAATTTCCAGGCTCTTGATTTTTCAGCTCTCGCGACTGATCGCCTTTCGGCGGCGTGGTTTGCGGCGCGTTTTGTTGTGTGCCTTGCGCCAAAGCGGTGCCGCCGCACAGACTGACGGCAATGACCGCAACAATGGCGAATTGACCAGCGCGCATGGGGCTCAGGCTAGCACGGGGGCAATATGGCGTCAGCGCCAGCCACGTTCGCCGCCGCTAATGAGTTTTGGCCCTAATTGGTCCAGGTTTTGAAAGGTGTTTCCGGCACCGGGGTGAGCGGCGGCTTGCCGACGGCCCAGGCGGCAATGTTGTCGACGACGAGTTGATCCATCCGGTCGCGGGTATGCACCGAAGCCGAGCCGATATGCGGGAACAGGACTACATTCTCCATCGCGATCAGCTCCCGCGGCACCTCCGGCTCCTTGGCGAAGACGTCGAGACCCGCCGCCATGATGCGCTTGTCGGCCAGTGCCTTGATCAGAGCTGGCTCGTCGACAACCGAGCCGCGCGCCATATTGATAAGGATGCCGTTGGGGCCAAGCGCATTGAGCACTTCGGCATTGATCATGTTCGCGGTCGCCGCGCCGCCCGGCACGATGACCATCAGCGTGTCGACATCCCGCGCCATGTCGATCAGCTTTGGGTAATGACGATAGCGCAGTTGCTGGCGCGGTTGGCGCGCGTGATAGACCACTGGAACGCCGAAGGCATCGAGGCGGCGCACGATCGCCTGCCCGATCGCGCCCATGCCGACGATACCGACGGTGCGATTGCGCAGCGTCGCCCTGGTTAGCGGATATTGTTTGTCGAGCCATTTGCCAGCGCGCAAGTGGCGCTCAGCCTGCGGAAGTTCGCGCACGGTGCACAACAGCAAGCCCAGGGCGGTGTCGGCGACTTCCTCGGTCAACACTTCCGGGGTGTTGGTCACGATGACCTTGTGAGCGGCCGCCGCTTTGGCGTCGATGTGATCGTAGCCGACGCCGAAGCTGGAAATGATTTGCAATTTGGGAAAGCGCTGCATGAAAGCGTCGCCCAGCAGTTCGCTGGTGGCGGCGCAGGCGATCGCGCGTACATCGGCATGTGCAGCATAAAAGGACTGAAGGTCCTTCGCTTCTGCAGACTTGTGTAATGTGCCGATGGCTTCGAGGCCTTTGACGAGCAGCGGCTTCAACGGTCCCAGCAGAATGATTTCCTGACTATTGGCATTCATTTTGATCCTCATACCAGCATTGTGACGGGCGATTCGATCAACCGCTTGATCGCCGCCAAAAGTTCGGCGCCCAGCGCGCCATCTACTACGCGATGATCGCATGACAGCGTTAAGCTCAATAGACTTGCGAAGATTATTCCGCCATCGTCTTTTTCGATCGCCTGCCGTCGTGCGGCGCCCACGGCGAGAATCGTCGCGTGCGGCGGATTGATGATTGCTGAGAATTCCCGCACGCCGTACATGCCGAGATTTGAAATCGCGGCGGAGCCGCCCTGGTACTCTGCCGGGCTCAATTTCTTGTCGTGGGCGCGCGCCGAAAGGTCCTTCATCTCGGCGGAGATGACGCTCAGCGATTTTCCTTCGGCGCGGCGAATGACCGGCGTGATCAGGCCGCCCTCAAGCGCTACCGCCACGCCAATATCGGAGCGGGTGAAGCGCAGGAGGCGATCGCCGGCCCACACCGCGTTTGCCGCAGGCACGCTCTGCAAGGCGAGCGCGAGCGCGCGGATGATGAAGTCATTCAATGAGAATTTGAATGTTGGATTACCATTTTGGTCTTTGAGCGCGGCATTATTGGCTTCCTCACGCAGGGCGATGAGCCGGCCGATATCGGCGTCCGTCGTGAGATAGAAGTGCGGAATCGTTTGCGCAGCTTGCGTCAATCGTGCGGCAATCGTGCGGCGCATGCCGTCGAGCGGAATTTCCTGGAAGCTTCCGGGCTCAAACAGCGCTTTGATTGCGGCGGCCGTCGGTTCGGCGGCAGAAACAACAGTTGGTCCCCGCTCGGCCCGCGGTGCTTGCGTGATGTCGCGTGCGACGATGCGGCCGCGCGGCCCCGAGCCGCGAAGCTGCGACAGATCGATTCCGGCTTCGCCCGCCAAGCGCCGCGCCAAAGGCGTGACGGTCGCGCCGCCTGGCAGCCGCGCCGGTCCGTAATTGCGTTCCGGCGTGCGCACCTCGAAAAATGGATCGAGTGCAACCGGCGATCGCGCCTCGGCGGCAATCGCCGCTGCGCCGGTATCGCGCGGGATAACGATGTCAGCGGATTGGCGCGGCGGTGCGGCCGTCGGCACGCTTGCCGTCGTGCCCGCGCCGTCCGCAATGATGCCGACTACGGCGCCGACAGGCGCCACTGCACCCGCCGGCACGCGGATCTCGGCGAGCACGCCTGTCGTAGTCGACGGCACTTCCATCGACACCTTGTCGGTCTCGATCTCAAACAAATTGTCGCCCGGCTTGACGTCGTCGCCGGGGGATTTGAACCATTTGGTGATCTTACCCTCGGCGACGGTTTCGCCCAGTTGCGGCATCAGGACGTCCATCACTTGATCCGTTCCCAAGTGACTTCGAGCGTCGAGTTTGGTGCGCGCAGAATGAGCCGGTCGCCGTTTAATTCGTAGCGCCGAACCAGATCGGCGCTGTCGCCTGGCTGCAAACTATCGTGCCGGTGATGCGTTACGGTGCCGGCGCCTTCGTCGACCGTATAGGTGCCGAAATAGGCGATGTAATCCTTCACCGCGGCAAACGCCTCTTGCGGCGTCATCACTACGCCGGCGCGTGTGCGCTTGACGTTCGGTGCGATCTGCACCGCCATCTCGCCATGCGGGCCGTAGTAAATCATGCCCTTCGGGTTGGCGCCGCGATCCCAGTTGGCGCCGTTGATCCGGGTGCCGACATAACGCCAGGCGCCAAGCAGCTTCTTCGCCACTTCACTTTCACTCATGCCGCGACCGTCCACCTCACCACGTCACCGAAATGTACTGGGTTTCGGTGAACTCCATGAGTCCTTCATGCGCGCCCTCACGGCCGAGCCCGGATTGTTTGACGCCGCCGAACGGTGCCGCCGGATCGGAAACCAAACCGCGATTGAGCCCGACCATGCCGAAGTCGAGTTTTTCCGACACGCGCATGCCGCGGCTTAAATCCTTGGTGTAGAGATAGGCGACGAGGCCGTATTCGGTGTTGTTGGCGCGCGTGATGACTTCGTCCTCCGATTTGAAGGTCTGAATCGACGCGACCGGGCCGAAGATTTCCTCGTTGAGCATTTTGGAGTCGTCGGAGACGTTCGCGAGCACGGTCGCCGGATAGAAGTAGCCCGGGCCGTCCGGCGCCTTGCCGCCGGTGAGCACTTTGGCGCCCTTTTTCACGGCGTCATCGACAAGCTCGACCACTTTGTCGAGGCCGTCTTTATTGACCAGCGGGCCGAGCGCGACGCCGTCGTCGAGCCCGTTACCCATTTACAGGCCGCCCATTTTCGCCGTCAGTTTGCGGGCAAACTCGTCATGCACCTTCTCGTGCACGTAGAAGCGATTAGCGGCGGTGCACGCCTCGCCCATATTGCGCATCTTGGCGATCATGGCGCCGTCGATCGCGGCATCGATGTCGGCATCATCGAACACGATAAAGGGCGCATTGCCGCCGAGCTCCATCGCTGGCTTGACGACGTTGTCGGCGGCTTCGTGCAGAAGCTTACGGCCAACCTCAGTGGAACCAGTGAACGACACCACGCGCACGCGCGGATCGTGCAGCATGGCGCTGACTACTTTGCCGGATGAGCGCGACGGGATGACGTTGACGACCCCGGCCGGTACGCCGGCCTCTTCAAGAATCGGCATCAGCGCCAGCATGGTCAGCGGCGTATCGGACGCCGGCTTGAGCACGACCGTGCAACCGGCGGCGAGCGCCGGGCCGATTTTGCGCGTCGCCATCGCCGCCGGGAAATTCCATGGCGTGACCAGAACGGCGACGCCCGCCGGCTTGTGATGCACGAAAATGCGCGCGCCGGAGGAGGGCGCGACGGAATTCTGGCCGATATTGCGCACCGCCTCCTCGGCATACCAGCGGAAGAATTCCGCGGCATAAGCGACTTCGCCGCGCGAATCCGACAGCGCCTTGCCGTTCTCGATAGTGATGAGTTTGGCGAGCCGCTCGGCATCGCGCATGATCAGTTCATAGGACTTGCGCAAAACCTCCGCCCGTTCGCGCGGCTTTTTGCCGGCCCAGGCGGCGAAAGCGCCGCTCGCGGCATCGAGCGCGGCCTTGGCGTCCTCGACCGTCGCGCTCGCCACCGAGGCGACCTTGTTTTCAGTCGCTGGATCGATGACGTCGAACCGTCCGCCGTCGGAGGATTTGCGCCATTTGCCGCCGATCCACAGATCGGTCGGCACATTAGCGAGAAGGTTGTCGTACATGGCCATGGCTCTACCTCATTCGCTTTTGCGTCCTGGCCGGACTTGTTCCGGCCATCCCGATCAATTTGGCACCGGCATCAACTCTCCATCGCGCGCTTCACGCGATCGACAATGCGGTCGACGGTTGGAAGCGCAAGATCCTCCAGAATATCGGCGGCAGGCAGCGGAATATGCGGCGTGGTGATCCGCACCGGCGGACCGTCCAGATCGTAGAACGCCTCGTCGGCGACGATGGAAACGATCTCTGCGCCCCAGCCGCACAATCGCGGATTCTCCTCGACCGTGAACAGCCGATGCGTGCGCGCCACCGAGCCTAGAATGGTTCGCGTGTCGAGCGGTACCAATGAGCGCACATCGATGACTTCGCAATCGATGCCGTGCTCGGATTTGAGCCTGTCGGCCGCGGCGATCCCCCGCGGCACCATCAGCGCCAGCGCCAGGATGGTGGCGTCGTTGCCCGGCCGCACGATCGCTGCGGTGCCAAGACGGTCGACAATTTCGCCGTCGGGGACGTCGCCTTTAATCGGGTAAAGCGATTTGTGCTCGAGGAAAATCACTGGATCGGGATCGCGCACGGCGGCGGCAAGGAGTCCGATGACATCGCGCGGCGACGACGGCGCCACCACTTTCAGCCCGGGAATCATCATGCACCAGTTCTCGACGCTCTGCGAATGTTGGGCGCCGAACCGCGAGCCCGCGCCATTGCCGGTCCGCACCACCAGCGGGCATTTGACCTGGCCGTTCGACATGTAACGGCTCTTGGCAAATTCGTTGGCGATGTAATCGAAGCAGACGGCGAAGAAGTCCGAAAACATGATCTCGGCAATCGGCTTCAACCCGGTCATTGCTGCGCCCATGGCGGCGCCGAGAATGGCCTGCTCCGAAATCGGCGTGTCGCGCACGCGCAGTGGTCCGAATTGTTCGTAGAGGCCGACCGTCGCCTTGAACACGCCGCCCGCCTTGCCGATGTCCTCGCCGAGAAACACCACGTTGGGATCGCGCGCCATTTCCTGGGCGATGCCGCGGGCCACCGCTTCGCGGTAGGTCAATTCCGCCATGCGAAACCTCCATCGGCATAGACGTCGGTGGTGAGGATATCGAGCGCGGGCGGCGCCGCCGCCTTGCATTTCTCGGTCGCCTCATCGACGCGGCGCTTTGCATATTCCTCGATGGCGACGATGATGTCCTCGCTGATGCCGAATTGTTTTAACCGCTCGCGATAGATTTTTATCGGATCGCGCTCTTTCCATTTCTCCAGCTCGCCTTCCGGGCGGTATTTGGCCGGATCGGCGCGAGAATGCCCGCTGTAACGATAGGTGAGGCACTCGATCAGGGACGGGCCGCCACCGGCGCGTGCTTTGTCGTAAGCCGCCGCCGCGGTCCGGTAGACGATGTCGGCGTCGTTGCCGTCGATCACGATGCGGGGCAGGCCATAAGCGGCGGCCCGGTCGGCGGCCGGATTGGGCACGGCCGTGACGTCGCTGATCGGCGTATATTCCATGTATAGATTGTTTTCGCAGACGAAGATCACCGGCAATTTCCACACCACGGCAAAGTTCAGCGCTTCATGAAATGCGCCGATATTCGTGGTGCCATCGCCGAAGAAGCAGACCGAAACGTCCTTCTGACCTTTGTACTGCGCCCGCCAGGCGGCGCCGCAGGCGATCGGCAGATGCGCGCCAATGATCGCATAGGAGCCCATGACGCCGTGATCGACCGAAGTCAGATGCATCGAGCCGCCTTTGCCGCGCATCAATCCGTTGTCGCGCTGCATCAGCTCGCCCAGCACCTTCTCGATCGGGACGCCGCGGGCGAGCGTATGGGCGTGGCCACGATAGGTGCAGAATGAAAGGTCGCCGGGCTGCATCGCCGCCGCGCAGCCGGCGGCCACCGCCTCTTGGCCCAGCGAAAGATGGCTCGTGCCCTTCACCAGATTCTGCAGGAATAGGTCGAAGGCGCGCTGCTCGGATTCGCGAATCTCGACTTGCATGCGATACATGCGAAGGCGCCTTTCCTCGCCGATATCGTCATTGAGGCTCGCATTTGGCGCGAGTGCGCGGTCTTCGATCTTGGCCATGAAAGGTCCTCGGCAAGCCCTATAGACAAGCCCTATAGATAAGGCGCGGGCGCAACTTAGCGCCAGTTGTGAAGGTCAGGCAATGCATCGGCGTGACGTCGGCGTGACGCGCCAGATGTAACCAATTTCAGCCCGCTGGCGGCTTGCGGCGACGCCCACGAAGCCCTAATTGAGCTTCGCGAGGGTTTCGATGACTCAATCCTTGGAATCGCGAACGTCCCAACCCTTCATTTATCGGTTTTTTGGCGGTCCGCCGCTGGCGGTGATCGGCCGGCTCATCCTGCTGTCGATCCTGGTCGGGGTCATCCTCGCAGCCATTGGCTTGGATCCGTGGAACATCATCGAATCGGTAGAACATCTCATCGAACATATCTGGAACATGGGATTCGATGCTGTGCGCTGGCTGTGGCGCTATTTTCTGCTCGGCGCGGTGATCGTGGTGCCGATTTGGTTCTTGGCGCGCTTGGCCAAAGCGCCGCGCGGTTTGTAAGCACGCGCCTGAAACGATGCGGCCGGGCTGATGCCCGGCCGCTTTTTTTATTTTCGCGACGCCTTATTCGTTATTCGTCGCCGGAATGCGATCCGGACGGCCCGTCACCGCCCTGGATCGAATGATCCATCGAATGTTCGCGCGGTCCGCCGCCGCCCCGATGCCGCCGCCGTCGTCGGTGCAGCGGAAAGCGGTCTTGCGGCCCGTCATAGCCGTTGGGGCCGTTTTGCCCACGCTGGTTATCAGGTGGGCCACTATGCGCACTATTGTGCGGGCCATTGCTGCCCTGGCCCTTTGCAGGCTGCTGATGCTGCTGCGGCTGATTGCCGGTGATGAACGAGGGTAGGCGATCGACATCGCCCTGATTTTCCGAATTCGAATGCTGGGAACGCGGCTGAAAATGCTGCTGATGTTGTTGCGGCTGGTAGTGCTGCGACTGATGGTGATGTTGTTCGCGCGGGTGATACGGTTGCGGCTCGCGCGGGGCGAATGGCTCGCCGCCAATGTGTGGCTGCTCGCCGTCGCCGTCGTCGTAACCCTCATCGGCTCCGCGCATCTCGCCGGGCGGCTGCTGTTGATAATAGGGCTGACTCTGCCGGAGCTGTTCCTGCGCTGCAGCAATAACGCGGAAATAGTGCTCGGCGTGTTGGTAGTAATTTTCCGCCGCAACCGGATCGCCGGAGCTTTGCGCATCGCGCGCCAGCTGCAGATATTTCTCAGCGACGTGAGACGCTGTCCCGCGAATTTTTACGTCCGGTCCATTGGACTCATACATTCGCGATAAAGGATTTTGATGATGCCCGCCCTTGCGGTTGCGACCGCGCATACGTTTGTTCTGACCGTTTCTCATGGTTTGCTGTTCCGCCAACCCCTCTTCACTGCAGCGGCACTTTTGTCGCTACTTCTTTTTCGAATTCGCCTGATTTGATCGCGCGTCGCCGCGTCGCTCGAAATCGTCCGTTTCAATCTCTGTCTCGATTCCGGTCCCGACCCAAGTCCTAACAAAGGTCCCAATTCAGGTCCCAACCCAGCCCAAGAGCTCGGCAAATTGCACCTTCACCTGCAGTTTTACTCGCGGTGTTCCAAAATCCCTGGTAGCGCGCGTCAATTGCGTGCGCCCCGAACCCATGAAAGCATCACGATCTAAGTACGATCTGAATCTGGCGATCCTATATGCCGTCCAATCCGGCTTTCGCTATTCAGCTTCGCTTTTTTCTGCCTGACCTGCGCTGCCGACCTCTGGAGGATTATGCTCCGGGCGTTCAGGGCAACGCGGCGCCCTCATTCGAGGGCGACTCCGTGGGCCGCAAGCTAATCGGTTCCGACCGATATTCCAAGTGGTTTTTTATCGCACACGCGATTTTGCCAGACCAGGAATGTTGTGCGTCATAGTTGACGCAGAACGTTTTCGGCAATCAAAACGCGGGGCACACCGTTTAGATCGGATTGCAGGGCCACCGGCGCAAGCCCCGCCGCAGCGATTAACGCCGCAACCGGTTCCGCTTGGTCGCTTCCCAGCTCAACCACCAGGATCGCATCACCTGCCAAAAGCGCCGCGACGGTTGCGGCAATCGCCCGATACCAATGCAGCCCATCGGATCCGCCGTCGAGCGCGGTGCGCGGATCGAACAGGCGCACTTCCGGCGCAAGCCGATCGATCTCTGCGCTGGCGATATAAGGCGGATTGGACACGATCACATCAAAGGGGCCGCGCAACGCCAACGCCATGTCGCAGCACAGATAGGCCGCGCGGGTCAGGCCCAAGCGCCTGCCATTGTCGCGGGCGACCGTGAGCGCGGCCGCACTGATGTCGGTGCCGACAGCGAAAGCATTGGGCAGTTCTTTGAGGAGCGCGAGCAGGATGGCGCCGCAGCCGGTGCCGATATCGGCAATCCGCCACGGCCGCGAGCGTGGGCCGCGCTTATCGAGCGCGCTCAGCACGCCCGCGACGACTGTTTCAGTCTCCGGCCGCGGCACCAGCGTGGCTTGGTTAACGCGCAGCGGTAGGGACCAGAATTCCTTGGTTCCGGTAATCCGCGCCACTGGCTCGTGAGCGAGCCGGCGCCGTCCGAATGCTGCGATCGTCCTTTGTTGTTCGACGCTCAGGAGTTCATCAGCGCGAGCGGCGAGGGCGGCATGATCGAGGCCGAGGGCGTGCCCTATCAACACGCGCGCATCGAGTTCCGGATTGTCGATGCCACCGGCGCGAAATACGGCGGCCCAGGCGCGGCGGCATTGCGCAACCGTAAAATGCGGCGCCGCGCCGGCGACAACGCCTTGTGGCGCTGCGATTAGGTCCGATTTCAAGGCGGCCTTCTCACACATCTTGCGCCGCAAGCTGTGCCGCCTGGTTTTCCGCGACCAGGGCCTCGATGATTTCGCCGAGCGCTTCGCCCTCGAGAATCTGCGGCAGCTTATAAAGCGTCAGATTGATCCGATGGTCGGAAACACGACCTTGCGGGTAGTTGTAGGTGCGGATGCGTTCCGACCGATCGCCGGTCCCGACCTGGCCGCGCCGCTCCGCGGCGCGCGCGGCATCCTGCTTCTGCCGCTCGAGGTCATAAAGCCGCGACCGCAGCACCGCGAACGCCTTAGCGCGATTGCGGTGCTGGGAGCGGTCTTCCTGCATCATCACGATGATGCCTGAAGGAATGTGTGTCACCCGCACTGCCGATTCGGTTTTGTTGACGTGCTGACCGCCGGCGCCGCTCGAGCGCAGCGTGTCGATCTTAAGATCAGCATCGTTGATAGCAACGTCGAGGTCCTCCGCCTCGGGCAACACGGCGACCGTCGCTGTCGAAGTGTGAATCCGTCCCGATGCTTCGGTATCGGGCACACGCTGGACGCGGTGAACGCCGGATTCGTATTTCAATCTGGCAAAGGCGCCCCGGCCGCGAATTTCGGCGATGACTTCCTTATAGCCACCCATCGAGCCTTCGCTCCCGGCGACGATCTCGACTTTCCAACCGTGCTTGGCGGCATAACGCTCGTACATGCGGAACAGATCGCCGGCGAACAAGGCAGCCTCGTCGCCGCCGGTTCCGGCGCGGATTTCGAGGATGACGTTGCGCTCATCCATAGCGTCCTTCGGCAACAGCGCGAGCCGCAATTGCTGCTCGAGCTTGATGCGCTGCGCTTCGACTTGCGGCCGCTCCGCCTCGGCAATCGAGCGCATTTCCGCATCCGTTGCCGGATCGGCGATCAGGTCGGTCAGATCCGCTAATTCGCGCTGGGCGGCGCGATACGATGTGACCGCGTCGACCACGGGGGCAAGCTCGGCAAATTCCCGTGACAATTTCACATAGGTCTCGGCCGGCAAAGCTGTGCTCAGATCACGCTCCAAAGCGGCGTGCCGCGCGACGAGCGCGTCGAGCTTCTGTTCGGGCAACATCGTATTCTCGCTGCCGTGTTCTCTCTACGCCTTGCTACTTCCGATATCCTAACTTCCTTAAGTAAAAGACGCGCCCGGTCTGCACAATGCCGCATCGGGCATGGCCGGTTCCGTCCCCTGCTGCAAGCGCTAAATCTGCAAACCGTTCTCGGCTGCGAACTTTTCAAGTTGCGCGCGGATCGGCGTGCCGCCGGAAGATTTCTCGATTGATGCGCAAAGCATTGTCGCGGCCTTGCGGGCGTCGACATCGAGCAGCATCGCTTTGACCGGACCGATCGCCGAGGGCGTCAGCGACAGCGATCGGTAGCCGATGGCGATCAACGCCAAGGCGCCGATCGGCAGCGACGCCAGCTCTCCGCATACGGTGGCCGGCTTGCCGTGCGCGCGGGCTTTGTCGGCAATGTCCTTGAGCGCCCGCAGCACCGGCGCCGACAGCGCGTCGAAGCGATCCGCCACGCGCGGATTACCGCGATCGATGGCATAAAGAAATTGCACCAGATCGTTTGAACCAATGGACAGGAAGTCGGCGCGCTCCAGCAATTCGTCGAGCTGGTAGAGTAGCGACGGCACTTCCACCATGCTGCCAACCTCAACTTGCTCGGGCAATTTGTGGCCGTGGCGACGAAGGTGTGTCAGTTCGCGCTCAACGAGCTCCTTCGCCTGATCGAATTCCTGCACGGTCGAGATCATGGGGAACATGATCTTGAGCGCGCGTCCACTGGCGGCGCGAAGCAGCGCCCGCAATTGCGTGCGCAGCAGACCAGGGCGGTCGAGGCCGAGCCGGATGGCGCGCCAACCCAATGCAGGATTCTCTTCTTCAAGGTTGCGCATGTAAGGCAGTAGCTTGTCGCCGCCGATGTCCAGCGTCCGAAATGTCACCGGCTTGCTGCCGGCGGCGTCCAGCACCGCGCGGTAAAGCGCATATTGTTCGCTGGTTCGCGGAAAGCTCGGCGCGACCATGAATTGCAATTCGGTGCGGAATAGACCGATCCCGCCCGCGCCCGTGTCGGCGATGTGCGGCAAATCCACGCTTAACCCGGCATTGAGCAGAAGCGCGATTTCCTGGCCGTCTTTGGTGATGCACGGCTTGTCGCGCAGCGCCGCATATTGCTGCTGGCGACGAGCGCGAAGCCGCACGCGCTCGGCGTAGGCCGCTTCCATGTCGGGAAGCGGCCGAATGTGTAAATCGCCGGTCGAGCCGTCGACAATGATTGCGTCGCCGGGATCGGTGATGCCGGTTGCGTTCTCGATCTCGCCGACAGCGGGAATGCCGAGCGCCCGGGCGACGATGGTGACGTGCGAATGCGGGCCGCCCTCCTCGAGCACGAGGCCGCGCAGCCGCTTGCGGTCATAATCGAGCAACGCTGCCGGCCCCATGGAGCGGGCAACGAGAATGGCGTTTTCGGGCAGACTTTCGCGCGAGGGGGCGTGATCGCGGCCGGTGAGCTGGCGCATCAGCCGATTGGCGAGGTCGTCAAGGTCGTGCAATCGCTCGCGCAGGAACGGATCGGTCTGCCGCAACATCCGTGCGCGGGTATCCGATTGCACGCGCTCCACTGCGGCCTCGGCGGTGAGCCCGGTCATGACAGCTTCTTCGAGCTTATGCACCCAGCCGCGATCGTAGGCGAACATCCGATACGCTTCCAAAACGTCGCGGTGTTCGCCCCCTTCGACCACGTCGCCGTGCTCGAGCATCTCGTCGAGGCTGGTGCGCAGGCTTTCGACCGCTGAGTTCAGATGCGCCAGCTCCTTCTGCACGTCATCGGCGATGAAGTTGGTCACGACGACGCGCGGCTCGTGCAACACGACGTGTCCGAGCGCAATGCCTTCGCTCAGTGCCGAGCCCTTCAGATGAACCGAGCGCCGGGCGGCAGGTTCGGCGCCCGGCAGCGCCAGCGCTGAGAGTTCGCCCGAGGCGATCATCTCGGCCAGCACCATCGCGGTGGTTTGCAGCGCCTCGACTTCTTCTTCGGAATAGGTACGCCGCGCCCGGTTCTGCACGACCAGAACGCCTAATATGTTGCCGGCGCGCAGGACCGGCACTCCGAGGAATGAATGGTAAATTTCCTCGCCCGTTTCCGGCCGGTACGCGAACGCTGGATGCGCCTGCGCGTTGGACAGGTTGACCGCGCTTGCCTGACTGGCGACTAAGCCGACCAGACCCTCATCAGACCGCATGACCGTGTGGTGCACGGCGTCGCGATTGAGGCCTTCGGTTGCATAAAGTTCGAGCGTGGAGTCGACGCGCAGCACATAGACCGAGCAGACCTCAGCCACCATATTGGCGGCGATCAGCACCACGATCTTGTCCAGGCGTTCCTGCGCGCTTACCGGCTCCGCCATGACTTCGCGAAGCCGACGCAACAACACGCGCGGACCACCGAGCGCGCCACGCATGGCGTGAGGTCCCTCGGGCCGGGCTATGACCGGAGCGGAGCCCGTGACGCGCCGGTCTTCATCGAAGAGGAATTCGCCTAGAGTCGATCCGCAGCGAATGTCCTAAAGCCTATATCGAATGCGGCATGCAAACCGCAAGCCAAAGACAGCGATATGACGAGCAAGACTATTGTGCGCCGCAACGCAAATGCGGCTTATGCCGCCTTATCCAGCCCGTATAGCGAATGCAATGTGCGCACCGCGAGCTCGGTAAAGGCGGCGTCGATCAAAAGCGAAAATTTGATCTCAGAGGTGGTAATGGCACGAATATTGATCGACCGTTCGGCCAGCGCCTTGAATGCCTGCGCTGCTACGCCGGCATGGCTGCGCATGCCGATGCCGATGACCGAAATCTTGGCGACGTCAGTGGCGCCATCAAGCCGCGCATAGCCGATCGCGCGCTTGGCTTTCCCGATCACATCCAGCGCTCGCTGATAATCCGAAGCCGGCACGGTGAAGGTGATGTCGGTTGTCTCGCCGTCGCCCGAGACGTTCTGCACGATCATGTCGACGTTGACACTGGCTTCGGCGAGCGGACCGAAGATCGCGGCCGCCACGCCCGGTTTGTCCAGAACTTCGCGCACCGAGATTTGCGCTTCATCACGCGAGAAAGCGATGCCGGTAACGGTGTGCTGCTCCATGATCTCTCCCTCGTCGCAAATCAGTGTTCCGGGCGGACCGTCGTGCGGATTGATTTTATCTGGCGGATCGAAGCTCGAACGCACGAAAATACGCACATTGTGCAGCATGCCGAGTTCTACCGAACGCACCTGCATGACCTTGGCGCCGAGTGAAGCGAGTTCCAGCATTTCCTCGAACGCGATCCGTTCGAGCCGCCGCGCGCGCGGCACCACGCGCGGATCGGTCGTGTAGACGCCATCGACGTCGGTGTAGATGTCGCAACGGTCAGCACGGATTGCCGCCGCGAGCGCCACCGCCGACGTATCGGATCCGCCGCGCCCGAGCGTCGTGATGCGGCCGGTTTGCTGATGAACGCCTTGGAAGCCGGTTACCACGGCGACTTCCTTCCTTTCCACAAAACGCCGGACCAGGGCCTCGCCATTAACGTCGAGAATTCGCGCCGAGCCATGCACTTCTGTTGTTGCGATCGGCAACTGCCAGCCTAGCCAGGATCGCGCATTGACGTCGAGGTCTTGCAAGGCGATGGCCAGGAGTCCGGCGGTGACCTGCTCGCCCGTGGCCACCACCACGTCATATTCGCGGGCATCAAAGATGTGCCGCCGCTGCAGCGTCTCCTCGCACCATTTCACGAGCTGGTCGGTCGTGCCGGACATTGCCGAGACGACGACGGCGACTTCATTGCCGCCATCGACCTCGCGCTTGACGTGGCGCGCAACGTTGCGGATGCGGTCGAGATCGGCGACCGAAGTTCCGCCAAATTTCATGACGAGGCGAGCCATTTGATCGAACCACGATAGGAGCTGCCATGCGATGCAAATACGCCGGTCCGCATGTCGTCACCGGACCGGCGTCAAATCGCGCGTATACATACCGGCGAGGTGCGCAGTGCGCAACATCGCGCTTTCCGCACCGGTTAGAGAGTGGATTGACGATTAACGACGAGGCAACCATCGCGCGAGGCTAGCGCGCAAAAATCATGGCGCAAAATCGCGCAGATACCATGACGCTGACGCGTCAGGGTGAGCGGGCTCCGCGCCGGGCCCTCAAAGCATGGCAGAATGAAATGATTGCGCGTCCGCCCCGAGGCGATCACGCTTGTCAATCGCAGGCGGCCGTGACATTTCACCAAAACATGCGGCAGCCGCCATAACCGATGACCAGAATGCGACCCAAAGCAGGGAAGGCATGACCGTTTCCTCCGCTGCGGATTGGGTCAATCAAATGCCATCCACTTAACGTTTTAGCGTGAGTACCGTTCCGACGTTTGTTTGCTCCGAGGAAAAGACGATGAACGAACATACGCAACAAAAAATCGGTGTTGTCGGTGGCGGTCTGATGGGCCACGGCATTGCCTATCTGCTCGCCGCTGCTGGTCATCACGTCAACGTGTTTGAACCTTTTTCAGATGTGCGAGTATCGCTGCCGCGGCGGTTGCAGGCGATCGTCACGTTGCTCGAGGACGATCCGCAGCTGTTGCAGCGAATTACTGCGCACGACTCGCTTGATCGCGCGATGCACGGCGTCGACTGGGTTTTCGAAGCGGCGCCGGAGAAGCTGCCGCTCAAACAGAAAATCTTCACCGACATCGAAAAGCTGGTAGCGCCGACCGCGATACTCGCCAGCAACAGTTCGGCAATTCCGTCGACTGAGATCGGCCGGCATCTTGTCCGTCGCGAACGGGTGATCGGCACGCATTTCTGGAATCCGCCACATCTGGTTCCGCTGGTGGAGGTCATTCAGAACGAAAAGACGAGCGCCGAAGTCGTGCAGCGGACCATCGAGCTATTGCGCCACGCCGGAAAGGTGCCGGTGCATGTACGCCGCGATATTCCGGGATTTGTCGGCAATCGGCTTCAGCATGCGATGAAGCGCGAGGCGATCGCGCTGGTCGCGGCCGGCGTTTGCGACGCGGAGACCATCGATATTGTCGTGCGCGAGGGCTTTGGCGCACGCACGGCCGTGCTCGGACCGATGGAGCAATCCGACCTCGTCGGCTTGGACCTTCAGCTCAACGTCGCGGAAGTGCTTTATGGCGATGTCGACACTACGCCCGGGCCGCATCCGTTCCTGCGCGACAAAGTCAAGGCCGGCAAGCTCGGCATGAAAACCGGCGAGGGGATGCGGAAGTGGAACGCAGGGGAAGCCGACGCCGTACGCAGCCGGCTGTCGCGCTTTCTGGCCGAACAGGCCAAAGCGAGGAATAAGGCGAGGAACAAAGCGCGCAAGAAAGTACAAAATAAAAGCGCACAATAAAGGCGCGCGGCGGATGCGGGTGAGCGGACGGCGTAGAAGGCGCATGCCACCTGTTCGCTTTGTCTCGCTCGGTCCCGCCTATTCACTTTCGAAATCACGAAGGTCCGCGTTCTTGACCCGGCGACAAGCGGTGTGGAAGATGTTCGCCGAGCGCGTTGCGGCGTTTGCCGTCTGATCGGGCCGCTGCGCCAGGCCGCGAAGCCGTGAGAGCTCACGGCCGCTGAACAATAAGAAGCCGCTGAACAATAAGAAAAGGATAAGAAAAAACAAAGAACGATCGATGAAGAAGGATTGATCAGGGAGAAATGGACATGCCGAAGATCATCATTCCGGTACGCCGCCGGACCTTCATTCAGACCGGCCTTGCGCTTGGCGCCAGCCAGGTCATTGGCGCTCCCTTCATCATCAATGCGCGCGGCGACGAACCGGTCAAAATCGGGATGGTCAATCCGCTCACCGGCGTGCTGTCGGCTTTGGCGCAAAGCGAGGTCGACGGCGGCAAATATGCCGAGGCCGAAATCAACAAAAAGGGCGGCATCCTCGGCCGCCCGGTCCAGCTTTTGATCGAGGACTCCGCAAATGACGTCGGCACTGGCGTTCAGAAGACGCGCAAATTGATCGATCGCGACAATGTCAATGTGGTCCTGGGCGACGTCAATTCCGGGATTGCTTATGCGATGTCGCAGGTGACCAACGAGAAAAAAGTGTTCCACATCGTGCCCGGCGGCCACACCGACCCGATCACCGGCACCAATTGCAAATGGAATGTCTTCCGCGTCTGCAACACCACGTCGATGGAGGCCAACGCCGTGACGCCCGAACTGGTCAAGCGGTTCGGGAAGAAGTGGTTCTTCATCACACCCGATTACGCCTATGGCCACACCTTGCAGGAGGCCTTCGTCAAGGCGTTGACCAAAGCCGGCGGCAGTTATGACGGCGATATGTTGCCGATTAACAATACCGATTTCTCGGGAACGCTGATCAAGGCCAAGGCCTATAAGCCCAATGTGCTCCTCAACAATATGGGCGGGCTCACCCAGATCAATTGCATGAAGCAATTCACCCAGTTCGGCATGCAGCACGAAATGGCGCTCGGCGGCGGCCTCTTTGAGCTGGAAAGCGTCAAGGGCTGCCCGCCCGAGGCGCAGACTGGATGGTGGGACATGGAATGGTGGTGGAACCAGCCCAATGTGCCGGAAGTCGTGAAATTCGTCGCCGATTACCGCGCCAGCACGAACAAGACGCCCTCGGCGCGGGATTGGTTTGGCTACGTGTCGATGCACTCGGTCCGGCTGGCCGCGGACAAGGCAAAGTCGCTCGATGGCCCGAAGCTCGCCGCGGCGCTGGAGGATCTCGAGCTGCCGCCGGATGTCGCTTTGCAACCGGGTAGCGTGCGCTACCGCGCCGGCGATCACGAACTGATGCCGAACATCTTTGTTGGCAATGTCCATACGCCCAAGTCTGGCGCCGAGGATGTGTTCACGGTCGCCGCCCTGGTGCCAGGGGAAGAAGCGGCCGGTTCGGTGGCTGACACGGGCTGCAAGATGGTGCAGCCGACTTGAGCTTGGATTCGCGGTGAATCCATTTCGTAGTACGGGAGGGAAGCGGCGATGCAATCCGCGATAGCGATCGGGTTGCTTCGTCGTAGTGTGATCGGACGTGACGCGAAGGGGGGCAGATGACGCAAGTTATCTTGTTCAATGTCACCAACGGCCTGATCATCGGCGCCTTCTACGTGCTGATGGCGCTCGGCCTTTCGCTCATTCTGAACCTGAGTAATGTCATCAATTTCGCTCATGGTAATTTCCTGGCGCTCGGCGGTTATCTTGCTTTCACGCTGTCGCCGGTGCTGGGTTATTGGGGAGCCCTTCTAATTTCGCCGCTGCTCACGGCGTTGATCGGCGTGGTCGTCGAGCGGCTGATGATTCGGCGAATCTACAATCGCGATCCGGTCTACAGCCTGCTGCTCACCTTCGGATTAGCTTTCGTGCTGCAAGACGCAGCCCGTTTTATCTGGGGTCCGAATGGGCTGCCGATGGGGTTGCCAGCCGCTCTGGCGCAGCCGATCACCTCAACCTTGTTCTTTATCACCTGGTACCGCGTTTTCATGGTGACGATCGTCATCGTGACGGTGATCGGCCTGTTTGCCTTCCTGCGTTATTCGCGCATCGGTTTGCGCATCCGCGCCGGAACGTTCGATCTGGAAACCGTGGCGACCCTTGGCGTCAATGTGCGGCATTTGCGGACACTCAATTTCGCCGTCGGTTGCCTGTTGGCCGGGCTGAGCGGCGTTCTCGCCGCTGGGCAGATCGGACTTAATCCGAATATGGGCGACGAACTGCTGATGCCCAGCTTCATCGCCATCATTGTCGGCGGCGTCGGCAGCCTGATCGGCACGCTGCTCGGCGGATTGCTGATCGGCATGGCGGCGGCTTTGACCACGGCCTTCTATCCGGCCGCCAGCGAAGCGGTCATTTACGCGATCATGATGGCAGTGCTGCTACTCCGTCCGCGCGGTCTCATCGGCGAGGAAGGCATGATGTCATGACCACCGCCGTCGTCGCCGCAAGCGAGAGTCGTAGCGTCAGCCGCAAGGCTCTGCTGCTGGTCGCGGTATGGGCGGCGCTGCTCACGGTGCCGCTGTGGCTGCCGCTTCTTGGCGGTTACACCGCGCTCGCCGGGCGAGTCCTGGTGTTCGGCTTGGCGGCCATGGGTCTCAACATGCTGCTCGGTTTCACCGGCGTGTTGAGCTTCGGCCATGCTGCCTATTTCGGGCTCGGCGCTTACGGCGCCGGGCTTACACTGCGCTATCTCGTGCACTCGACCCCAGCCGCGATTCTTGCCGGCACATTGCTCGGCGGTTTGGCCGGAAGCTTGTTTGGGCTTTTGATCGTGCGTCGCCGCGGCGTTTATTTCGCCATGTGCACCATCGCGTTTGGCCAGCTCTGGTACTATCTCGCCTATAGCTGGAACAGCGTCACCGGTGGCTTCGACGGTTTGCGCGATTTTCATCGCGAGGCGATCGGATTTCCGCCACTGGTGCTGGACATCACCTCTGGGGGCAACTCTTTCTATTACTTTCTCCTGGCGATCTTCGCCGCCGCAGTGGGCTTGATGGGCTTTCTGTTGCGCTCGCCATTCGGCCGGACGCTCCTTGCAATTCGCGAGAACGAGCGCCGCGCCCGATTTCTCGGCATTCCGATCGAACGCCACATCTGGCTGTCGTTCTCGATCTCCTGCTTCTTCACCGCGCTTGCCGGCACGCTCTATGCGCTTCTCAATAACTTCGCGGATCCGCTCACCCTGCACTATTCGTTGTCCGGCTATTTCGTCGTCATGACCGTCATCGGCGGCATGCGCACGTTCTGGGGACCGCTCCTTGGCGCCGCCGTCTTCGTGATGTTGCAGGACTACATTTCGTCGATGACGGTGAACTGGATGTCGTTCGTCGGCGTAATCTTCATTCTCGTGGTGCTGTTTTTCCCGCGCGGCCTGCTTGGCATGATCCGCCGGCGTGTCGCAGCGTAAGCGCGAACAAATAATCGAGGTCTGCTGATGGATCTGTCGCGGCGACGACTGTTTCGATACGCCGGCGCAGCCGCCGTACCACTATTGCCCGGCGCGGTTGCGGCACAGAATTATCCGACCCGGCCGGTGCACCTCGTGGTCACCGTTCCCGCCGGCGGCTCGCCCGACATCGTGGCGCGCCTGCTCGGGCAATGGCTTTCCGATCGTCTGGCGCAGCCGTTCGTCGTCGAAAACCGGCCCGGCGCCAGCGCCAATATCGGCACGGAGTTTGTCGTGCGGGCGGCGCCTGACGGCTACACGCTGCTCATCGCAATGTCGGCCAATGCCATCAACGCGTCGCTCTATCCGAACCTGAATTACAATTTTATGCGCGACACGGCTCCGGTCGCGCTCATCGGTGGCATTCCTCTCGTGCTGGTGGCGAACCCGTCCTTCCCGGCGCGGACCGTTCCCGAATTGATCGCTTATGCCAAAGCCAATCCCGGCAAGATCGATATGGCGACCGCCGGCAAGGGGACTCCGCTCGATGTCGCCGGCGAACTTTTCAAGATGATGGCCGGCGTGGACATGGTCGGGGTGTCCTACCAGGGCGAATCGCCGGCGATCCCGGATTTGCTGAGCGGCCAAGTGCAAATCATGTTCGGTGTCCTGCCAGCCTCGCTCGGCCACATCAAGAGCGGTCGGTTGCGGGCATTGGCCGTCACGACTGCGGCGCGGCAGGTGGTCCTGCCCGATGTGCCGGCGATGGCCGAATTCCTTCCAGGTTTCGAGGCTAGCGGCTGGTACGGCGTCGCCGCGCCGAAAAACACGCCGCCGGACGTCATCGCGCTCGTCAACAAAGAGATCAACGCCGCCCTGACTGACCCCGAAATCAGAAAACGGCTCGCTGAATTGGGCTGCGGCATTGGCGGTGGCACACCCGCCGAGTTCAGTAAGTTCATTGCCGCTGAAACCGAGAAATGGGCCAAGGTCGTGAATTTCGCCGGCACCAAGGCGAATTAAGACTCAATGGCCAAGAGGAGACGTCACGAATCTTGCCCATGCACAGATGTCAACGGGCAGATTCGGTTTACGTTCTCAGGCGAGGCGCGATCGCCCCCCACACAACCAGGATTATGATCGCGCCCACGATCGCGCCGATCAAACCGGCGCCTTCGCCAGCTTTGTACCACCCGATCGCCTGGCCAAGGTATGTCGCAACGAAGGCTCCGACAATTCCGAGCAGCGTCGTCAAAATAAAGCCGGAAGGCTCATAGTTTCTACCAGGATGAAGTAGTTTCGCGATTACGCCAGCCACAAACCCGATTATGATCGTCCAAAGGATATTCATTGGACCCTCCAATTTGTCGGCCCATTCCACCGGGTTTGTTGCCCGTGATGATGCCGCAAGTATTCATGCACCGATGCGGACCCTGCTTCTTTGAGTAGCATCTTGAGCACACGTCTCCCGCCCATCGATGATCCGCTTCAACGATCATTGGCCCGAGGTGTCCTCAGGCTTTCAGTATCGAATCTATCCGCAGGCCGTCAGGCGAGAGCTTTGTTTTTGATCGCACCAATGATCGCCGTGAGTATGGCACCGCCCGCGCCGCCGGCGACTGCCTGAGAGACAATCCCGCTAATACTCAGATTGCCCGACTGAACTGCGGCCACGACTGACGGCAGCAGCAAGGTAACGATCTGACCGAGCACCCCGCCTCCGACCAAACCGGAAACGATATTGCCAATCATACCGAGGTCGAAGGTCGGCGAGGACTTGCCGGCGCCAACTCCACCGAGCGCACCGGCAACGAGGTTGATCAGAACCTGCTCCATATTGATCTCCTATTGATCTCCTATGAAATTAAAAATCATCGCCTTATCAGGCTAGTTTCCTAAATCGGATTGCAATTTGATTTGAATCAAAATGTACAGCTGCTTTACAGCTAGCGATCCTTGAGGGCAGGAAGCTGGTGACGAGCAGGAGGCCCCGTTGTGCCCGACCTAATTGAACAAATCCGTCTGGCGACTCAGGCTCTTGCCGAGTTTGGCGTTCATTTGTTCAATCCGACGATCCGGCTTGGCGTTACCGGACTTTCTCGCGCCGGCAAGACGGTCTTTATCACCGCGCTTGTTCATGGTCTTGTCCGCGGTGGGCGCTTTCCGGTTTTCGAGGCGTTAGCTACGGGTCGAATAGCCCGTGCGTATCTTGCGCCGCAACCAGACGACGCGGTGTCGCGATTCGATTACGAGAGCCACATAAATGCGCTCGTCGACAAACGCAGTTGGCCCACCTCGACGCGACAAATCAGTGAATTGCGAGTTGTCATCGACTATCAATCGCTCAGCGAATATCAGCGCACATTGACGCTTGATATTGTGGATTATCCAGGAGAATGGCTTCTCGACCTGCCGCTTCTCACAAAATCTTATGAGAAGTGGGCGTCCGAGAGTTTACGGTTGTCCCGGCAGCGGCAGCGCGCCGATTTTGCTAAAGACTGGCATTCATATCTCTCGACTCTTAATCCGGAGGGAATGGAGGATGAACAACAGGCGCTTACTGCAACTCGACTCTTCACTGAATATTTGCGCGCATGCCGGGACAACAACTATGCAATAAGCTTACTCCCCCCGGGCCGCTTTCTGATGCCGGGCGATCTTGCAAATACTCCGGCGCTAACCTTTGCCCCCCTCGAACTATCAGGCGAGGGGCCTCCGCCGGCCGGCTCGCTTTGGGCGATGATGCGGCGGCGATACGAATCGTACAAGTCTGTCGTCGTTCGCCCGTTTTTCCGCGATCATTTCGTCCGGCTTGATCGACAGATCGTACTGGTGGATGCCTTGGCGGCGATCAACGCTGGGCCAGAAGCTCTTCTCGACCTCGAACAAGCACTTGGTCAGGTCCTCGACTGCTTTCAAACGGGGCGAAAAACTATCTTAAGTGCGTTGCTGCGGCCCCGCATTGACAGGCTTCTTTTGGCGGCCGCGAAAGCGGATCAACTCCATCACACGAGTCACGACCGTCTGGAGACCATTCTCAAGCGTGTGACCGAACATGCGATGGCCCGGGCTGAAGTCGCGGGCGCGCAGGTCGACGTTGTGGCCCTGGCCGCTATCCGCGCAACCCGTGAGGCAACGGTACGGCGCGGGCGCCAGGAGCTTCCTTGTGTGCTTGGAGTGCCCATCGCAGGAGAGACAATGGCAGGAGAGATCTTTGACGGAGAAACAGAGGTGGCAATTTTCCCTGGCGATTTGCCCAATGATCCCGACGATCTTCTCCGCCCCAAAAACAGATCTCGCGGATCGATCAGTTCTCCACAAAGCCCAGACTTTCGATTTCTGCGCGTCCGACCGCCTTTATTGGAGTTCACAGAGAAGGGCGGACCTGCTCTGCCTCACATTCGCCTTGACCGAGCGCTGCAATTTCTAATCGGAGATCGGCTCGTATGAGCAAAGTTTGGAAACACCGCCCACCGGCTGCTTTCCGGCTCGACCACGGTCATGTGATCGTTGGCAAGACCAGGAAGACCAGTCCCTCATCGGATCACCCCGTACAGCCAACACAGGACGCTGAGTTCGAGGCGCTGGCTATCACAATAGACGACTCAGCTCGATCGTCTCGACGTGGGTTGAGCTGGGGAGTGCTGTTTTGGCTTGCCTTGGGCGGTTTGTTGCTTCTCGCCATGGGTTTCGCGATCACTGGTCTGATTACCGGGTTGTTTGCCCGCAATCAGGAACTCGGCTGGATCGGACTAGCTCTCGCTATTCTAGCTGCGCTCTCGCTTGTCGTTATTGGCGTTCGCGAAACAATTGGCCTGATGCGACTCGCAACGGTCGAGAATCTACGTGAGCGTGCTGCAGAAACGATCTTAGGCAATGATCGCGTCGAGGCCCGCGCCCTCGTACGCGAGCTCTTACACCTTACGCGGAGAATGCCTCGCTTGGCCCGCGCCCGGGCGACCCTGGAAGGCCACCTCGCTGAGATCATCGATGGGGGGGACATGGTGCGGCTTGCGGAACGCGAGCTTATGACACCATTGGACCAACAGGCGCGTAAATTAATAAGCGCAGCGGCCATGCGAGTGTCCGTCGTCACGGCGTTGAGCCCCCGCGCTGTCGTTGATCTCTTGTTCGTCTTCGGAACCGCACTGAGTTTGGTGCGTCGCCTTGGCTTTCTGTACGGAGTACGGCCGGGTACCCTTAGCTTAGCGCGGTTGATACGGCATGTTGTTATGCATCTAGCAATGACCGGGGGATTGGCTACGAGCGACAGCTTGATTCAACAGATGCTCGGACACGGCGTAGTGGCTAAATTGTCGGCGCGGTTGGGTGAGGGCGTACTCAATGGGCTTCTCACGGCACGATTCGGCCTCGCCGCGATCGATATCATTCGTCCATTGCCGTTTGCCGCTTTGCCTCGGCCAACTCTAGGTGACCTTATGAGCGAGGTGTTGGGCAGTTTCGGAGGTGGTGAAGAACGGCGTGCTCCACCAGAGTCAAATCTAGCCGCCGCGGACGTGCAATTGTGCGGCCTTAAATCTCTTGCCGATAGCAAATCGGTTAAGTTCACGTCCTGAGCGAAGCCGGGACTTTGCCCCCGTTTTCCGCAAGTTTGGTCATAACCTGCTTATGCAGCCAGACATTCATCGCCGCAGAATCGTTTGTGTTACCGCCATAGTGCAGTTCCTTTGCCAGCTCTTTGCGCGCGGCGAGGCTGCTATCGAGATTTAGTAATTTCATAAGGTCCACGATGGACCGGCGCCAATCGAGTTTTTCCTTATTCTGACTGGCGAGTTTCGTCAGAACGGCTTCCACGTCAACGGAGGCTGGGCCGGCGGTCGAGGGTGCGGCGCCCATACCAGTCCGGCTTGGCGAGATTGGCGTCGTCGATGGCTTTGCTGCAGTCGAAGTCGGTTGCGATGCAGCAGCGCCGTGGTGAAAAATGGCGGACATGATATTTCCGAACACGCTCATGATCTACTCCGTCGGCGAGTCTGAATCGGCGAGTCTGAATCGGCGAGTCTGAATCGCCAAGTCTGAATCGCCAAGTCTGAATCGGCGAGTCTGAACGAAACCGTATCGGGATAGCCAAAACTGAATTTCAGCTCCTTGACTCAGATCAAGGACGCGCCACGCAATCCCGAAATCAGCAAATGGCTCGCCCCACTGGGTTGCGGTGCGTGCAAAGTAAAGCGGACATTGCCTGGACGCGCCTTAATATCAGTGATTGCAGAACGACGACGGAACCAGGAGAGGAGCGCAGGGTTGGGATGGCAGAACACCATGCCACGTATGCCGATTTGGGCTTACCAGGACAGCAGGCATTCGAGATTAGGGGTATCGACCATGGCTAGCACCAATCGCTATCTCGACTTCGTTCGTGTGTGCCTTCCAGTTTGCGCTCTAGTTCTCACCTCCGCCGCTACCGTAAGTCCAACATTTGCGCGCAGCAGCTTCGATGGTGAGTGGAGCGTCGTCATCGAAACGCGCGGCGGAGCCTGCACACCCACGCTCCGCTATCCCGTGGCCATTAGTAATGGCATTGTGACCAATGCCGATGCCACCCCAGCCACTGTTACAGGACGAGTGGCGCCGACCGGTGCCGTAAGGGTTACGGTACAAGCCGGCGGGTCATGGGCCAGCGGCTCCGGTCATCTCGGCGCGAACAGCGGCACCGGGGTTTGGCGAGGTCAAGGGACGACTGGCGCCTGCGCAGGGACGTGGCAAGCGCAGCGCCGCAGTTCTGGCGCTCAAGCGATGGAGAGGGGTGGGCCGATCTATAATTATGCCCCCCAAAGAGCGCCTCGTAATTACTCAGGCTATCCAAGCCGCTAAGCGCGCTTACACATTTTTTAGTCGGGGCTTTGTTTGCCGGCGCTGCAGTGGCGGCCATATCCTGGGCTACTTACTAGTCGAAATGGTACGTCTCTTTCAGGCACAAAGCAGACATCAGCCGACATTTCCTGATGTCCGCGATGTGCCAGAAGCAGACATCGACTCGACATCGATCGATGTCAGGCGAGCTGACAGTAAGGGCAGCAATCGGCAACTGTCCCCTGAGGGTCTACGGAGCCTCGCCCTCTCTCGACATGCATGCCACGTAACTGTCGGAGTCAAACTTTATGCCATCAGTGCACTTTTTGATGGCCGCCATGCGGCGTGAGTTGAGGATCATTTTATCGCCGACGTAGTAATCACCTTGCTCGTTTCTTTTCAGTTGTTGGCCGCTCGCGTGCACTGGCGTTGTCGGTCCCGGGGCATAATAGTCGCCCTGTGTGGGGCTTTGAGCTTGCCCCGAACACGTGATCGACAGCGCAAGAAACGATCCTAGAAACAGCTTTTCTGCGACGTTCATTTTAAATTCTCCCTTGTTTGTCGTAACGGCGGCACTGGCGCTTCTGAGCGGCCAGGAGAACTCTCTGATCTGCCCCACACAACGCCATCGACGACAGACGATACTTTGCACGCGGGAACTCGGAATTTGATTTAAGTCAAAAATTCGATGGCGGAACCGTGAACTGACGAATTGACCACAATGCCGTCCGTGTCATTTCTAGACTCATTTCTGGACATGGTCCGTCGTGGTCATGACGCCTGCTAAGGTCATAAGCAGACATTGCCTGACGTCGGTGCGATGTCCGATTCACTTGCGAAGGGGACATTGACGCAGGCGATTATGAGTAGAGGCCTCACTAGTACGGCAGGCCGACATAATTCTCCGCGAATGCCGTGGCCGCGGCTTTCGATCGGAACAGATAATCAAGCTCAGCCAACTGCAGCTGGTGATCGAACGGGTTGTCAGAGATGCGGTGCAGCGTCATGGTCATCCACCAGGAAAAACGCTCCGCCTTCCATACTCGCGCCAGCGCCCACGCCGAATAATGATCGAGACCGGAATCTGACTTGTCCTGATAATGTTCGATCAGCGCCCGCGACAGATAGCGCACGTCGCTCGCCGCAAGGTTAAGTCCCTTGGCGCCGGTCGGCGGCACGATATGGGCGGCATCCCCGGCGAGGAACAAGCGGCCGAACCGCATCGGCTCGGCGACGAAGCTGCGCAACGGCGCGATGCTTTTTTCGATCGACGGTCCGGTAACCAGACGCTCGCGCGCGTCGTCGTCAAGCCGCGGCTTGAGTTCCTCCCAAAAGCGTTCGTCCGGCCATGACTCGATATCTTCCGCCAGGCTGCATTGCAGATAATAGCGGCTGCGCGTCGGCGAGCGCATTGAGCACAGCGCGAAGCCAAGCGGATGTCGCACATAAATCAATTCCTCGGAAACCGGCGGCGTATCGGAGAGGATGCCGAGCCAGCCCAAGGGATAAACCCGCTCGTAGGCGCTGATCGCACGCGCCGGCGCGCTTTTGCGGCTGATGCCATGAAAGCCGTCGCAGCCGGCAATGAAGTCGCAAGCGATCTCGTGGCTCCTGCCCCCGGCGCGATAGCTCACCCGCGCCCGATCGCCGGAAATGCCGTGCACGCTCACGTCCTGCGCCGAATAGACGGTCGGGGCGCCGGCAGCGTCTCGGCCATCCATGAGATCTTTGGTGATCTCGGTTTGGCCGTAGACCATCACGGTTTTGCCGGTCAGCTCTTTGAACGAGAGGCGGTGCCGCGTGCCGTCGACGCAAATCTGGACGCCATCGTGGACGAGCCCGTCGGTATGCATCCGCGCGCCGACTCCGGCCTCGTCCAACAGGTCCATCGTGACCTGTTCGATGACGCCGGCGCGTATGCGGCCGAGTACATGCTCGGCGGTCTGCCGCTCAAGAATGATGTTGTCGATGCCCCGTTTGTGGAGGAGCTGGCCGAGCAATAGCCCGGCGGGACCGGCGCCGATTATGACGACCTGTATTCTCATTGTCGGAAGCTTGCGTGGCGATGCGATACCTCAGATTCGGCAAAATACCACACACGATGTTTGAAGGATCGAGATCGTACTTTCGCCACCTTTCGGCGAGCAGGTGATTTGCGCCCACGCACCCAACTCGCCAAACCCGGGGAACTTAACATGCGGACGCTCACCTTTGCCTGCACGGTTGTCTTGCTCTCGGCTGTGCTTTTCAGTCGTCTCGATGGCGCAGCGGCCGAGGTTAGCGAAGCCGTTCGTCAGGCATGCACGCCCGACGCGATGCGGCTTTGTTCCGACGTTATTCCTGACGTGGCGAAGGTCACCGCCTGCATGAAACGGAAGTCATCGCAGGTGAGCCAAGCTTGCCGCGTCGCCATGCACGGCGAGTCGTCCGGCAAGGGGCATCGCTACGGGCATTACCATCATCACTATCGGCATTGCCACCATTGCGGCTGATCCGACTGCGCTTGCCACACCTGCGACCGGGCGTCGCGATGCCGTAACTGCGGCTTGAGCGGCGCCGCCGGAAAGTGCCATAGTCCGGCAGCAGGGTGAAACCAGCCGGCGCAGAACGGTAATTCGCGGGGGTGAGGAGATGCGTCGGGCCAGACGGGCGGGCGGCCGGCGACCGGTGCGGCGCCTTGGTCTGGCGCTTTTGGTCGCGCTCTTGGCCGTGAGCTTGGCGACGCCGCTTATTGTCAAAACGCGGGCACAGCCAGTTCCGGGCGAGGAGTTCACCGTGGCGGCGGCTGACAAGGCGCTTGCCGATGCGATGCGCAGTGGCGACCGTTCCGTCGCGCGCCAGCTGCTCTCGCTGCAATTTACCTACACCGATGAAGCCGGCAGAGTCCTTTCGCGCCGGGACTTTCTCGGCGATCTGAAAAACTTGTCCGCTGCGCCGGCAAGCGATCCAAAAGTAACAATGTATGGTCTCCTGGCGACGGTCACAGGCGATCGCAAGCCGGCCGATAGCAGCACCGCGTTCTTTTTCGATATTTGGGTCAAGCAAAAACGGGCCTGGCGCGCTCTGGCAAGACAGAATGTCGTGCTGGCGGAGGACGGCGCCGCATCCGCCGCGCAGAGGGACGACGGCAAAGGGGGGGAATGCGCGAATCCCTGTGAGGCCATGCCGTATCGCGTGCGCTCGCCGGCCGAGCAAGAAGTCGTCAATTCCTTTCTGGCGATTGAAAAGGCCAGCCTCGGTCACGATGCGCAGGAATGGTCAAGGCACGTGGCGGACGAATTCGTGCTTTATCGGACCGGCTACGCTCCGATCAATAAAGCTGAGCGCGTCGCCGCGCTCGAACGGCAGAAGGAAGCCGGAATCCCGTCGGTCGTCGGTGAACCGCAGGACGTGCGCCTCGCCGTCTACGGTGATGCGGCGGCGATGATCGCAACGGAGCGGGTTCCGGATAATTCACGGCCGCCTTACCGCACCACGCGGGTCTGGGTAAAGCGGAACGGCCAGTGGTTGATGACGATCAGCGTGCAGACCGATATCCAGCCTCAATAGGACGTATACTCATAACGCTTAATGTCTGCTTTCAGGGATAGAGCAGACATTGCAAATTCGCCCCGTCGTGCTTGGTTGATTCGGTATTTCGCTTTAGCTTGTTATTTAAGCATAATCTTTTCGGAAACCCGGTCCCCACTTTTCCGGATCATGCTCTAATCCTGCGGCAGCTCGGCAACGCCCAGTTCTTTGGCGAACGCCGCGACCTGCGCGCGCTGCTCGTCGATCGATTTGGCGAAGTCTTCGGGTCCGCCGACATTGAGAAGCTGGCCGGTGGTCACCAAACGTTGTTTGATTGTGTCATCGGCAACTGCACGAATTTCGGCGGCGATGCGCTGGCGCAGCGCGAGCGGCATCCCGGTCGGGCCGAACAGGCCGACCAGGCCGTCGATTGTCAGCGCCAGCTGGCCGGCTTCTTGCGCGGTGGGCAGATCGGGCTCGGTCGGCGCACGCACCGTGTTGGTCACGCAAAGCAGTTTGACTTTGCCGGTCTGCAATTGCGGCCGGATGATCGCCAGCGCCGATTCATAGACCTGCACGCGGCCCTCGGCGAGATCGTTGGCCGCATCGACCGGATTCTTGTAGGCGATTTTCGCAATATCCAGGCCTTCACGCTTGAGCCATCCGGCGAAAATGAAATCAAGTGCGCCGGTGACACCGGCCCAGTTGAGCTTGCCGGGTTGCGCGCGTGCAAGCGCCATCAATTGCGTGAGCGAATTGACGTTCAGACTCGCCGGAGTCGAAATCGTGATGATGGTGTTGGAGACGCGCGCAATCGGCAGCAAGTCGGCCGGCTTGTACGGCAAGTGGTCGTGGAGAAACGGGTGCGCGGTAAAGGAGGAGGTCGGCGAGAACAGCAGTTGATGGTCGTCATGCGCGCTGACGAATGAATTGATGGCGACAATGCCGTCGCCACCGGGCCGATTCTCGACCACGATCGGCTGGCCCCAGCGTTGACTGAGGCGATCAGCAAACAATCGCGCCCCGATGTCGGCGCCGCTGCCCGGCCCGAGCGTAAGGATGAATTTGACCGGCCTGGTCGGCCATGCCTGATCGGCTGATACGGCAGTGGGCAAAAACGGCGCGGCAAGCGCGACCAGCGCCGCGATCGAAACGGCGATACCTGAACTCAATGCAGAAGCTTTTGGCAACTTCATCTGCGTGGTTTCCTTCGCTTTTGTAGCTCGCGCTTGGTCCCGCTCGGTCGTCAGCTCTCTAGTGGTCCGATTCTACCGTTCGCATCCCGGTTGGGCGGGCCGTCGCGCGAATGTTAGAATCAAAGGACCACTATCAGTTCTAGTGGAGCTTTGAATTTGACATTCGCTCACGAGTTCGCGGCTGGGGGCGGCGAATGTCAAATCCGCTCCACTAGGCCGGTCGGCACGTTTTTGTTCTCGCTCGAAAGCTTCATCCCCGCAGCGAGCGCCATGGTCTCGGCGAGCGCGGCAAAATCCTTTTGCAAATAGGCTTGCGGGTCCTTTTGCAGCATGGCGGCGCCGAAATGGCTCTGCAACACTTCCCGCGTTGCTGCCGTCACCGGCATTGGCACGTCCATCTCGCGGCCGAGCTCCAGTCCGAGATCGAGATCTTTGCGCAACAGCTCCGGCGTGAAGGTCGTCGTCCAGTCGAGGTTGACCAGCGCCGGCGATTTGTAGCGGGTGAACATCGAGCCCATCACCCCATTGTTGAGAAAGGCAAGGAATGCGTGGCGCGGCACCCCCATCTTGTTCGTGAGGAGCGTAATCTCGATCAGGTTCTCCATCACCACGCCGAGCATGACGTTGTGGGCGATCTTGCAGACCCGCGCCAATTCGCCCTCGCCGACATACGACACCCCGCGCGGGGCGAAGACTTCGATCAGCGGCATCGCAATCTTGCACGCTGCCTCGGCGCCGGAGACCACGGCCGAGAGCTGGCCTGCCTTGATGACTTTGGCATTGCCGCTCACCGGAGAGGCGACGAATTCAGCGCCGAGCGCTTTGAGCTTATTGCGGATTGCCGCCGATTCCTCGACGGCAATGGTCGAACAATCGACCACCACTGGCGGTATCTTGCCACCGCTGGCAACGCCATTCTCGCCATAGAGCACGTCCTGCACGTCCTGGCCGGTGGCGACGATCGAGAACAGGACGTCCACCGATTTCAGATCGGGCAGGCGATCGACGATTTTTCCGCCGATTTTCGCCAGCGGCTCGGCTTTAGCGCGTGTGCGATTCCAGATCGACACATCGTGGCCAGCCTTGATGAGCCGCTCGGCCATCGGAAATCCCATGCGGCCCATGCCGATCCAGCCGATTCTTTGCGTGTTATCCGTTGCCATCGCCAAGCTCCTTTGCCTTGCGGCGATTTGCTAAAGCAAAATTAAATCGAACAGTATTTCGCTTTAGCCTGTTTTGAGCATGATCTTTTCCGAAAACCGGTGCCCACTTTTCGGGATCATGCTTTTGAGCATGATCTTTTCCGAAAACCGGTGCCCACTTTTTCGGGATCATGCTTTAGCACAGCGCGCGATCACTGCAACGACGCAAATATGCACGACGCAAATATACGTGACGCTTGTCGGCGGCTCGGTGATGACATTACTCTCGCCAAGCGATGCATGACGTCATCGAGAATGGGAATTTGGGCCTCGGCGCGGCTGCTGCCGATCGTGGCGCGCTGTGGCGCGTGTGGCGCAATGCCTTTCCTTTCGTGGTCGTGGGCGCAATCTGGGAGGCGATCGCGCATCTCGGCCTCTTCCCCGCGCAGTTCTTTCCGCCGCTTGAAACGATTGCGGCAGTATTTGTGCGGCTCACCGCCAGTGGCGTTCTGCCGCATCACGCCTTCGATACGCTCATTCGGCTCACCGCCGGTTTCGCGCTGGCGGCAGTTTTCGGAATTGCGGCGGGTGTCCTAATGGGCCGTTCACGCCGTGCCGAAGATATTTTGCTGCCGCTCGTGAGCATCGGCGCGCCGATTCCTGGTCTCGCTTATGCGCCGTTGTTTCTGCTGTGGTTCGGTCCCGGCAATGTTCCGGCAGTGGCGCTGGTCGCTTTCGTTTCCGCCTTCCCGATCATCTACAATTCCTGGACTGGCGTGAAAGCGGTGAAGGAGATCTGGCTGCGTTCGGCACAAGCGATGGGCGCCGACGATCGCCGCCTGTTCCGTCACGTCATCGTGCCGGGTGCGTTGCCTTATATCGTCACCGGACTGCGGCTGGGTCTGGCGCAAGCTTGGCGCATTCTGGTTGCCGTCGAGATGCTCGCGGCTGTGCCATGGGGCCTGGGCTGGCTGATTTTCGGCGCCCAGGAATTCCTCAACACCGACGTGATGCTGGCCGGCATCGCGGTGATCGCCTTGATCGGGCTCGGGCTCGAGAAATTCGTTTTTCAGCCGCTCGAAAATTTCACCATCGTGCGATGGGGCATGATGACATGACGCCGATGCGTGCATTGCCGTGGCGATCGGAGTCATTGCGACGCGGCGCACTGACGCTGATCGTTGCCGCCGCGCTCTATGAAGCGCCCGCGCGCAGCGGCTATCTTCCACCGGCGCTGACGCCAACGCTCGGCGATATTGCCCATACACTGTTTGCCTCGCTCGCCGACGGCACCATGCTTTTGCATGCGGCGGCTACTCTTTATCGCGTGGTCGTCGGTTTTGGCTGCGCCGTTGCCGTCGGCTTGCCGCTGGGGGTGATGATGGGCCGTTTCCGCGCCGTGGAAAATTTCGTTCTGCCGCTGACCAGTGCGCTCATGCCGATTCCGTCGCTCGCCTGGGTGCCGGTCTTCATCCTCTGGTTCGGCCTCGGCAACACTGTCAGCGTGCTCATCGTGTTCTATGCCGCACTGTTTCCGATGCTGCTCAATACCTGGACCGGCGTGCGCGCGGTCAACCCGATCTGGCTGCGCGCGGCGGGCGCGATGGGCGCCAACGAGCACGCGCTATTCTGGAAGGTGATCATTCCGGGCGCCTCGCCGTTCATCATTGCCGGTCTACGCCAATCTTTTCTGCGCTCCTGGATCGCGGTGATCGGCGCGGAAATGCTCGCTGGCTCGGATTGGGGTCTGGGCTGGGTGATCTTCGACGCCAAGGAATTTCTCGACACCGATATGATGCTCGCCTCGCTGATCGTGATTGGCTGCATCGGTTTTGTGACCGAACGCCTGGTGTTTGGCTCAATCGAACGCGCCACCATCTACCGCTGGGGCATGGCGCGTTCGGCGCGGGGGTAGGGTGGTCTAACTGAATTGTCATGCTTCAAAAGAGTGGATGGCCGGAGCAAGCTCGGCCACGACGGACTATCCATCGAATCTAAGCTCATCGAGCTTTGATCGGCAGGGCGACTCATTCCGCTTTGATATCCGCCGCGGCGATGATCCCTTGATATTTGGCAATTTCGGCGCGAACGAAGGCGGCGAATTGGTCAATCGAGAGCGCGGAAACTTCGGCGCCGTCGTTTTGCAACCGCGTCTTGATATCAGGCTCAAGCAAGATTTGATTGATTGCTGAGTTCAATCGTTGGGCAATGTCCATCGGCAATGCGCGGGGCGCGAAGAATCCAACCCACAGGGCGAAGTCGAAATCCGCAATTCCGGTGACTTCGGCGACCGAAGGGATATCCGGCGCCGCGCTCGAGCGCTTGGCCGTCGAAACCGCCAGCAACTTGACCTTGCCGCCTTGCATCAGCGGCATGGCCGCAGGAAAGCCGGGAAAATAGAAATCGACATGGCCGCCGACCACATCGTTCAAGGCAGGCGCCGCGCCCTTATAGGGCACATGCGTGAGCTTATTGTTGAGCTTGAGCTTCAACGCATAATCGTGTACCCTGATGGTCGGCGCGAGGTTGAGAACATGCAACACGACGATCCGGCGCGGTTGTCACACGACGAAATCAAAAAACATTAGTGATCCAAAGCCGGTCGCATTTCGAAATAATCCTAAAGGTGGTCGTCCCCACCCCCGTGCCTTTGATAGAACCGTTACCCGCCGTGGATTTTCGGCCTTGTCGACGCATTTGCGAATCCCGTTTTTCCAAAAAATTTTTTTCCAAAGAAATTTTTGCACGGCCTCTTCAGTCTGCGGCGGCGTCGCCTGAAGGCAAGCGGAATGGCCATTACCGGCACGGCGGTAGGATGAAGGAAATGACGAGGTCTGGAAGCTCACAAAATCACTGCGCTGACCACCGCGCTCGTCGGATTGCAAAGCTACTCGCCGACTGCGTCAGCGTGGCCGAAACAGGCGGCCCATGAAAACCACATCGGCACCGTTCCAGCTCGCCGTCGCAAGTGGGCGAAAATCGTTCTTCTCATAAAAGTGGACATTGCAAGCCCGCTCTCCGGTGACGACGTGGATGCCCGAACGTCCCACGCTCGCGGCCTGCGCAGCAAACGCGGCGATCAGAGCGGAGCCAATGCCGCGATTACGGTAGCGTTCGTCAAGATTGATGTGCAGATGGCACGGATAGCAATCGCACAACGGCGCAAATGACGCATAAAAGCCGATATCGGCAAAGCGCGGATTGTGCGCCGGATTGTCCAGACAACCCGCGAGATATCCGGCCACCGTACCGACTTCGGTAATGGCGACGAAGAAGCTCTCGATGTCATGCGCAATGTAGCGCCCCAGCCAGCGCTCCTTAAACGGTTGGCGCTCGTCCGGCCTCAAGGTCTTTGCCGATGGACTGGTGGCGAAGAAAATCTCCTCGATCGGCGACAGCCGGGATTGCCAATCCGGCTCATCCATCAAGCGAACGACGCGCATGATACGGCTTGTCCCGGCGCTGTTGTGCGCCTCACCTTACGGGAAACGGGGTCCACATGGCGATTGTGCTCAGCGATGTCCGCTTTCGGGGTAAAGCGGCCGGCAAAGCCAGCGCGCGCCCGGAATTAGAGAACAGCCAAGACCCAAAGCGGACAAGGACCCGAATAGACATCGGCCGACAAGCGAGGTGCCGCCCGTTCGCGCTGCATCTCGCCCGCATAACGGCAAGAAGCGACGGCTCGCTGCGCAAACCGTCGCCTCCCTGTCAATTTCAAAGCCTTGATTAGACGGCTCATGATTGGCGGTCATGCACGCCAACAATGATTCCCTTGGCGTCCGATCTGCTTCCGTTTCCGGGTCAGATGCGGTGCTCACGCAATGCGATATTGAAAATATGGTCGCTTCATTGTTGATACCACCGCCCAGACCTGTGCCATGGGTTTGGTCTCAACTGACTCTCGCGCACAACACGCTCGTCGGGCTCAGCAAGATTCTTTATTTGATATTCAAATTCGCCGTCGCGCTCTGGTAATCTTTTGACGATGACATAGGCTCCGTCTGACACATTCAAACCAACAGAGCGTGCAGGAAACAAGTGTTGACCAATCTTGAATTTATGCATGCAACACCCGTACCCAAAGTGGGCGCGGTGGAACGCGGCCGTACATCCGGGCTCTCCCCACGACACCCCAACAAGAACAATCATCGATCGGCGGTAAGGGCGGAATTAAGGCGGCGATAGCGCATGCGTTGTTCATCATTAACAAATTCGACTCCGTTCCCGCAGCAACTTCCGTTCAAACTATTCAAGGCCAATCAACCCGCTGACGAAGGTAATCAGACCAGAATGGGGCGTGCGCTCGACTTGACGCCCAAGGGGCAATGGCCGCGCTGTAGGAAGCTGACACATCGGTCTTCGAGTCGCGCTCGGTGGCTACCACAAGAACTTTCGATACGTTGAATACTGTAATCACCAGGAGCAACCATGGGCATGATCAAACTGCTCGCCGCTCCAGTAAGGAGCATAGTGAAATTCCCTCTGTTTCAGCTCGCTGTTGTAGTCGCCGTGATTCTTTTTCTGCAAGCCGGCGATGACAAGTCGGCGCGCGGCCAGATATTCAATGGCGTGGACGAGCTTGTCGAATCCACCGTGGGATTGTTTTCGGCGGTATTCAATGTGAAATCCTTCACCAAATCATGGCTCACAACAGGCTTCTGGATTGCGTATGTCTACCTCGCCTGTTTGCTAATTTTGTCACTTCTGCGGGTAGTCATCAGTAAGGTGGTAGATTTTGTAGGGTGGAGTAACTTGTTTGGCTTAAGGAATGCAATTGCGCGCGAGCGTGGCATTGCGGCTTATCGTGCGTGGGTGCCGCTTGAGAGAATTAGGCCGGTCAGTATTCCGCAGGAAAAATGGGAAGAGACATTCGCTTGGCCCGCTAATAATGAACCGCCGTACCCTCCGCTAACGCAACGGATTCTGCGCGAGGTGATAATCTATGTGGCCGTAGTCCTGGGAGCTGCCGTACTGCTCCAATTGTTTAGTCCTTTTCCGATCCTGACTTGGCTTGGCGAGCTGATGAAAAAGTTGGTCGGCTAGTTAAACGCTCGCCCAAAGCCGAGTAGCGCGGTTCGGACGGTGTTTGAAACTGTTGCTCAAAGCTCAGTTAGGCTGTGTGCGGCCGACCGAGAGTTCATTTACCGCTTCGATGGTCAGCTTCTACGGACGGTGACGATGCATAGGCAGATCAGTCCGGCTTAATGTCCGCAAACTTGATAACCTTGGCCCACTTCTCGGTCTGGTCCACGATCAGTTTTCCGTACTCGGCGGGTGTCATCGACATGGGCGGAACGCCCAAGTCAACGAGCTGCGCCTTTGTTTTGGGATCAACGACGACCGCGTTGTTCTCCTTGTTAAGCTTGTCGATAATCTCGGCGGGCGTGGCTTTGGGCGCTACAATGCCGAAGTGGCCCTCCGCCTCGTAGCCTGGCACAAATTCTCCCATTGAAGGGACGTCCGGCAAGACATCCACCCGCGCTGTGCTGGTGACGGCAAGAGCGCGCAACCTGCCGTCCCTGACGTACTCGATCGCCTGCGGCACGGTCGAAAACGCGCCTTGCACCTGTCCCCCAATCAAATCGGACAAATAACTAGAAGCGTCGCATTGATTGCATTCGCCGTAGTGGCCATGAGCAATGTGTAACCATCGGCGGACGCATTCACGACGGTTTGAGTGGCTATAGAGCCGCCGGCGCCCGGACGGTCCTCAACGATGAATTGCTGACCGAGCCGCTCCGACAGCCGCTGCCCTACTAGGCGCGCGACGATGTCAGGCCCGCTGGCGGGCGGAAATCCCACGATGATATGCACCGGCCGTGCCGGATAACCGAGCGCCGATGCGATGCGCGTGGTGATTGGGAAGGCTGCTGCACCTGCTGCGAGATATAGAAAATTTCTGCGGCGAAGTTTCATGGGTCCCCCCGCTTGGGCGCCTTTCCTTGGCCCGCGAGCGGACGAAGGAAGGCTACCACCCAGACGCGGCACTAGTTTCTAGCTCTTCAGTCCGGCGTCGCGCGCGACTGCGGACCACCGTGCAAGTTCGCTGCGAATGAATGCGGCGAACTGATCCGGTCCCGATTCGACAGGATCGTAACCCTGCTTATTGAGCGTCTCTTTGGCCACTGGCGTGTGCATTACCTGCTTTGCGGCGCCGGCCAGTTTTTCAATTATCGGTCGAGGTGTACCGGCAGGCGCAACGAGACCCAACCACAGCGGCGTGTTGAAATCGGGCATTCCAGCCTCTGCCATGGTTGGTACCTCAGGAAGAGCGCTAGAACGATTATTGGCTGCTGTCGCCAGTGCCGTAACCTTACCGGAAGCAATTTGGCCAACCACTACTGTGGCGGGAGCAAAGAACATCGTAACGCGGCCTGCGATCACATCGGTGATCGCCTGCGGACTGCCAGGATAGGGCACGTGAAGCAAATTAAGTCCAGTGCGCTGTTCAAACAACACCGCACAAAGGTGTGGCAACGTCCCAGCACCAACTGTGGCGTAAAGCAGCTTGCCAGGCTTCGACTTAGCCAGAGCAATAAGCTCCCCGACGCTATGCACGTTGGCTTGAGGATTAACGACGAGGACGATGGCTAAATTGCCAAGAAGCGCGATTGGTGCAAAATCTTTGCTCATATCGACGGCCCGACCTGCGACGATCTCATCGGTCAGCGTTGACAGAGCGGGAACAAACAGCGTGTAGCCATCCTTGTCGGCGCGGGCCACGTACTCAGCAGCAATGCTCGATCCGGCACCCGGCTTGTTCTCGACGACGACTTCTTGACCAAGTATCGGCCCCGCACCTTTGGCGAAGACACGCCCAATGATGTCAGAGGCTGCCCCTGGCGTGAATCCGACGATGAGGCGAACGGGACGCGAAGGATAGGTTTGCGCATTCGCGATGTGTGACACCGCGGGGAGCGTGCCTATACCTGCGGCGACATGCAGAAATTGTCTGCGGTGAAGCCTCATCGTGATCCTCCACAAGCGCCGGCGCCTTCTGCAAGCGAGAAGGTGCCACGTGAATCGATCTCGATTTTTGAATCTGCTCGCCCGCCGGGGGCACAGTCGCTGCCGTTGATTTCACGGAACGTCGGCACGTCCGCTGACAGCTCTGACACCAAGCTACACTAATTTTCAGGTCGCGCGTAGGGGAGCAATTATCGTTTTTTAGCACAACGTCTGTTTTTTGGGGCTAAAGCAGACGGCGGCTGAACTCTACGAAATTTCCGCTTATGAGCCAAAGCGAACGATGAACGCGCCACAGTTGCTGTACGCAGAAGTGGCTATCATAGCTTGACGCGGGAGGCGGCGTCAGTTCATCACGCTCCTCCGCGGCGCAGCAGCTACTTGGCCGCCAGGGCAAGTGATACGAAATTCGGCTCGCATGTCGGCGGGCGCTCGCTACCTCTCGGGGCGCCTCACCCCTTACCGAGCGCCGGCAGCTTGGGGGTCAATCTGCACCCCAGCGCCACCGTGGCGGTTCGCCTTTGAGCCAGCACACGCCGATGAGCGCAGCAGACAGGACCGCCACATAAATTAGATATGCAGCGAGCGCTTCTCTTGGCGGAAACAGGAAGGCACCAACGACAAGAAGCAAAATGTAACCGACAAATACGAGCCAGCCTTGCCAAGCGGTAGGAAGCCCCCATCCCCATCCGTAGCGCTTTGCAGGAAACCAATATTCCGCCATCTCCCGCCTCGCTTTCGGCCCTCAGGGGCCGCATTAGCCTTTTACCTTATCCGTAGTCGGCGGCGATGTCCTAGCAACGCCCAGATGGGCAAGTTTGTTTGAGCTGGACGCACAATACCATGGCATCCGACATCCTGATCGTTGACGACGAAGCGGACATCCGCGAACTGGTCGCGGGCATCCTGCAGGACGAGGGGCACGCTACGCGCACGGCGCGCGACAGCGACGAAGCGCTGTCCGCCGTCGTTGCGCGCCGGCCCAATCTGGTTTTCCTCGACATTTGGCTGAAAGGCAGCCGGCTGGACGGTCTTCAGCTGCTTGATAGCCTCAAGCAGCAGCATCCCGAACTGCCGATCGTGATGATCTCCGGTCACGGCAATAACGAGACGGCTGTCTCCACCATCAAACGCGGCGCTTACGACTTTATCGAGAAACCTTTCAAAGCCGACCGCCTCTTGCTGGTGGCGGAACGCGCCTTAGAAAATTCGCGGCTCACGCCTTCCGCAAAAGTTCCGGCAGTTTCGCAATGTTAGCCGCAATCCGCCGCGCCTCATCGCGGTATTCGCAACTTACGCCAGTCCCACCATAGCCACATCGTTTGGCCGATATAGAAAGCCGCTACACCAACGAACGGTGGCCACAATAGGCTCTCCAA
>Ga0182033_10000009_pt1 | contig 77054 bp, 72 predicted proteins | sample tim00Cox0000000H_FD_125968 | JGI IMG/M metagenome (GOLD analysis project Ga0182033, IMG submission 125968) | Lab enrichment of tropical soil microbial communities from Luquillo Experimental Forest, Puerto Rico - timezero.00C.oxic.00.000.00H | ecosystem: Environmental > Terrestrial > Soil >...
CGAAGGCGACAAGAGCCGCGTGCAGGCCTATGAGGGGGTTTGCATCGGCCGCTCGGGCAGTGGACTGAACGAAAACTTCACCGTCCGCAAAATCTCCTACGGCGAAGGCGTGGAGCGCGTGTTCCCGCTCTACTCGCCGATGATCGACTCGATCAAACTCGTGCGTCGCGGCAAAGTACGCCGCGCCAAGCTCTATTATCTACGCGGACTGCGCGGCAAGAAGGCGCGCATTTCCGAGGCGCAGGGCGCCGCCGGGCCCGAAGCTGTCGAGGCCGCCGCGCAGGAATAGCACGAGCGGCGCGGAGGTATGTATTAAGGGGCCGCAGCGCGGCCCCTTTTTCTTGGTCGACGCTTCGTTGTCGAACCCAAATCGATTGGCTATATACCGCCTATGGTTTTAAGGGCTCAACGGATTGTCCTGGCTGACCACGCGCGATTGCCGTGGCGATTCTTCGGTCGACTGACGGCGGTGCAGGCGGGACTTTGATCGTCCGGCCATACCCGCACGTTTGCAAGCAGCTTCCCCGTTTGCCTTTGAGCAGAGTCACCTAACCATGAAACCGCGCACGCTCTACGACAAGATCTGGGACGATCATCTGGTTGACGAACAGCCCGACGGAACTTGTCTTCTCTATATCGATCGCCACCTGGTACACGAAGTTACATCGCCGCAGGCTTTCGAGGGTCTGCGTACCGCAGGACGCAAAGTGCACGCGCCGGAAAAAACACTTGCGGTCGTCGACCACAATGTGCCGACCACCGACCGAACGAAACCCAATCCAGATCCGGAAAGCGCCGAGCAGATCGCCGCGCTCGCCAAGAACGCCAAGGATTTCGGAATTGAATATTTCCACGAGTTCGACAATCGTCAAGGCATAGTTCACGTCATTGGGCCCGAACAGGGTTTCACTTTGCCCGGCACGACGATCGTGTGCGGCGACAGTCATACAGCGACGCACGGGGCGTTCGGTGCCCTCGCCTATGGCATCGGTACATCCGAGGTCGAGCATGTTCTGGCGACGCAAACGCTGATCCAGAAAAAATCGAAAAACATGCGCGCGGTAGTCGACGGCAAATTGCCGCCCGGCGTCACGGCCAAGGACATTATCCTCGCCATCATCGGTGAGATCGGAACTGCTGGGGGCACGGGCTACGCATTGGAATATGCCGGCGAGGCGATCCGATCGATCTCGATCGAAGGCCGCATGACCATCTGCAACATGTCAGTCGAAGGCGGCGCCAAGGCCGGGTTCATCGCGCCGGACGAAAAGGCATACACCTATCTCAAGGATAAGCCGAAAGCACCGAAGGGTAAGTCCTGGGACGAGGCGATGCGCTATTGGGAGACGTTGCGCTCGGATGAGAGCGCACATTTCGACCGCGAGATCAGACTCGACGCGGCCAAGCTGCCGCCGCTGGTTACCTGGGGCACCAGCCCTGAGCAGGTGATCGCCATCACGGGCAGGGTGCCGACCCCATCCGAAATTCAGGACGAGAAGAAACGCATCGCGGCGGAACGCTCGCTCGATTACATGGGTCTCAAGGGCGGCGAGAAAGTCAGCGACATCAAACTCGACCGTGTGTTCATCGGCTCCTGCACCAATTCACGGATCGAAGACCTGCGCGAAGTGGCTCGTGTCGTCGACGGAAAGCGCGTCAACGCAAACGTCAACGCGATGATCGTGCCCGGCTCCGGTCTGGTGAAAATCCAGGCAGAAGCGGAAGGACTCGACAAGATATTCAAGGCCGCAGGTTTCGAATGGCGAGAGCCCGGCTGCTCGATGTGCCTTGCCATGAATCCCGACAAGCTGGCTCCCGGTGAACGTTGCGCATCAACGTCAAACCGGAATTTCGAAGGCCGCCAGGGATACAAGGGACGGACTCACCTTGTTTCGCCGGCCATGGCCGCCGCGGCCGCGATAGCCGGACACTTCGTCGACGTTCGCGACTGGAAGTAGGCTTTAGTCGGGTGGGCTATTCCCACCAGCAGTACATCTGCGGCACGATGACCGGACCGCTGACGCGGTATTCCCTTGCGAGCCAGGAGCGGCACTGCCGCACGGCGTTCGGCGGAACATAGGTGCGCCGACCATAGATGACGACGCGCGGGCGCTTTTTTTGTGCCGCGAATTCCTGTGATGGCGAAGCGCTACATGAATTGCCGTCGGCACAGTTCCGCGATCCGGCCGGTGCTGGTGTCACCGACCCACCGAGCAGAACGAAAATCAGGCCTGAAAGGGCCAGACCGGCCGCGACCTTTGCCATCGGAAACCCGAACCCCTCGTCAGGACAATCAACGTTGCGCATCGCATCTCCTTCGTCAACCGCTTGGTTGCCGCTGCAGCCTGGCCTACAACGTTGTCATGACAAGCCAATTCAATTGGCGAGGCTCGACAGCACCTTCATTGGTCGACATTCAGGAGTTGGCTGAACAGGCCTATGCTCGTCTCCCCGAGCGGTTTCGAAATCTTTGCGATGGCCTCGTCATCCACGTCGAGGACTTTCCTACCTCGGAGGTTCTCGATTCGATGAGTGCTCAAAGCGAATTCGACCTGCTGGGGCTATTTCAGGGTGTCGGCCTACCATTTCAGTCGGAGACTGTGCCGGAACTGATGCCCAATATGATCTGGCTCTATCGGCGTCCGATTCTCGATTTTTGGGCCGAAAATCAGGATTCGCTGGGCGAAATCGTCACGCATGTGCTGGTGCACGAGATCGGTCACCATTTCGGTCTGTCCGATGACGATATGGAAGCCATCGAAGCAGCCGCGGAATAGATTGCGATCTCGAAAACGGATGATGTCTATTCACAAACGGAATTGGTCGCCGGTCGACCCCTGCGCCAACATGCAATCAGTGGAGACTCACCATGATCATTACCGTCTTTCGCTCTCGCCTGATGCCTGAGGTGCGCGAGGAATATGTCGCCCTGGTCGACCGCATGGTCGAACTCGCCCGCACCATCCCGGGCTATATTTCACACAAAGGCTTCTTCGCTGACGATGCCGAGCGGGTGACTATCGTCGAGTTCGAACACGAGGAAGGTCTGCGCGCGTGGCGCATGCACCCGGAACATCGCGCCGCGCAAAAAAAGGCACGCGAAGTCTATTACTCAGAATATTGCGTGCAGGTGTGCACTCTCGTACGGGAATCCCGATTCAAACGTGAGGAGCTTGCCTCTGTCTGATTTGTGTCCGAACGCAGCCATCAATATACGCATATCTGCCCTTCGGGTCGGAAGGTGCTATTGACCGGAACACCGGACACCTTATGAAACAGGTCGGTTTTAACTCTGCACGCAGCTGAGGCCGGAGCGACAAATGGACAAATTCACGACCCTCGAAGGCGTCGCCGCGCCACTGAAAATCATCAATGTCGACACCGACATGGTGATCCCCAAGCAATATCTGAAAACGATCAAGCGTACCGGTCTCGGCAAAGGCCTCTTCTCTGAAATGCGGTACAATGACGACGGCAGCGAGAATCCGAATTTCGTGCTCAACAAGACTGCCTATCGCAAAGCGAAGATTCTTGTTGCTGGCGACAACTTCGGATGTGGCTCGTCACGCGAGCACGCGCCGTGGGCGCTGATGGATTTCGGCATCCGCTGTGTGATCTCGACCTCGTTCGGCGACATCTTCTACAACAACTGTTTCAAGAACGGCGTGTTGCCCATCAGAGTGTCGCCGGAAGATCTTGAAAAGCTATTCGACGACGCCGATCGTGGCGCCAACGCGACGCTAACTGTCGATCTCGAAAAGCAGGAGATCCGCGGCCCAGATGGCGGCGTCGTTCGTTTCGAGATCGACGCACACCGCAAGCACTGCATGCTGAACGGCCTCGACGACATCGGCCTGACGAAACAAAAGCAGAGCAAGATCGAGAGCTACGAAGACAAAGCGAAGTCCGCGAGACCTTGGGCGTGATTGGCTGACCGGACGGCTAGCCGAAATTCCAAAACTCAGTCCTCGCCTTCCTCGCCCATCTCGCCGATGTGGTGTTGCGCGTACAGCTCAAGACCGAGCTTGGCAACAAGGTCGAGTTGAGTCTCAAGGAAGTCTATGTGGTGTTCTTCATCTGACATCAGCTTCTCGAACAGGTCGCGCGTGACATAGTCCTTTGCGGCATGACAATGGGTCGCCGCATCCTGATAAAGGGCACGCGCCGACATCTCCGCCGCGAGATCACAGTCCAGCACCTCTTTAACATTCTGGCCGATATGCAGCGGATCGAGGACCTGCATGTTCGGGAAGCCGTCAAGAAATATGATGCGCTCGACCAGCTTGTCGGCGTGTTCCATTTCCTCGATCGATTCCTTGCGCCACTGCTTTGCCAGATCCTTGTAACCCCAATTGTCGAGCAGTCGGTAATGGAGCCAGTACTGATTGACCGCGGTCAATTCGTGCCGCAGCGCTCTATTGAGAAACTCGACGACTTTAGCGTCACCCTTCATAACTGGCTCCTGTTATGGGCGTTCATGTTCCGCCCGAACGCAACGCTAGCAAAAAACTTCGAGATGTGCTGCCCAGGCCAGCGGCACGTTCCACATGTGGACGGTATCGGGCTGGTTTAGAGCGTATCAGCCGCCGCGTGCAGCGCGCAGGCGCAACCGACCGGGCAACCGACTTTCGCGCCGTTAAGGGTCTCATCGATGATCTTGCGAATGGTACGCGCGCATCGCCCGCACTGGGCGCTGCACCCCAGACAGCCATACACGTGGCTGGTCGACCGACGTGACGCAGCACTTGCGGCGCTGCGCACTTCGTGGTCGCTCAATACATTGCAGGAGCAGACGATCATCAGACACCTTGTTGGGGTATTCGCTAACCGGAGTGTCGCTAGGAGTCAAAATAAAAACACTCTTTAAAAGCGTTCTAAACTATTGCGGTTACGACGTTTTTGTCGCTGAGCAGGTGCACTGTTCTAGCCACAAAATTGTTTAATCACGACATGACTAGAGCTCGCAGTGAGTTGCCGCAGCGCAACGGATACGGCGATCAACCACTGGATGACGTAACTATCGCTGAAGCGTGGTTCCAGCGGGGGCCATTTCAAGGCCCACCACTTCACTTTTCGTGATGGCGTTCTGCAAAAAGCCGGATGTACGGACGTCGTCGATGAAGTCATTAATGATCGCGAGTACCTCGGGCTTTCTCTTCGGGACGATGATCGTCTGCGTTACGCCGAACAGATTGTCCGGCAGGAGACGATAGCCAGGCATTTCTTTCAACAAGTTGGTGAGGCGCTGGCGGTTGGCCCCGAAGGCGTCGACCTCGCCCGCCATCAGCCGACGCCTGGCGTCCGCCGGCGTATTGTCGGTTTCGACCAAGGTCGCCTGTTTCAAATTCCGTGCAAGATAAAGCGTGATCGAATCGTTCTTGCCACCAGCAATGCGTCGCCCTGGCGCGTCGATATCGGCAACCGCACGGATCGGAGAACCGTCCGGTACGATGAACGACTGTTGTACCAACATATAGATTTGCGAGAACTCGACTGTCCCCACTCGCTCGGGCGCGTACGCCACGAAGCCGATATCGGCGTCGCCTTTGGCTACAGCCTCGATCACGGCTGGCGGATTCGTGAGCGGCATGAACACCAGCGGTTTGTTGTGCCGCCGCGCCAACTCGCGCGCGAGATCTGCGGATGCACCACGAATTTCACCACTGACCGGATCACGCACCGCTTGGGCTGGATTGCTCGCAAGATATGCTGCACGTAGCGTGCCGCCCGGTGCGATATCCTGGGCAAAGGCGAGCGGCGAGAAGAGCGATAATGCAGAGGCGATCAACCAGCCGTGCCGCAGCATGATTCATTCCCTCTCTCGGAAGCGCAGCATCGCTGTCCACTAGTTGCGTTGTTCAATTGCTGCCGCGATCGCGACCGTTCGGCGCGCCATATCCGCATGCAATCGCTCGACCATGCGGCCATCGATTGAGACCACGCCCTTGCCCTTGTTCTCCGGCAGGTCGAAGGCAGCGATCATCTTGCGCGCCTGTTCGACCTCGGCCTGAGAGGGCGAGAAGACCTTGTTGCACGGCTCAATCTGGCTGGGATGAATAAGTGTCTTGCCGTCGAAGCCCAGCTCGACGCCTTGGGCGCATTCCTTGGCAAAGCCATCGGCATTTCCGATGTCGTTGTAGACGCCATCGAGGATATCGATGCCATAGATGCGCGCGGCAGCAACACAGGTCGACAACCAAGACAGCATCGGCGTCCTGCCCGGCACCAGCCGTGCACGCGTATCCTTTGCAAGATCGTTGGTGCCCATCACAAAACCGGACAGCCGCGTCTCGGAATCGCTCGCCGCCCCCGCGATCCGCAGGACGTTGAAAATCGCCAGCGGTGTTTCGATCATGGCCCACACTCGTGTCCTGTGATGGGTGCCCATATCGAGCAACCGGCGACCGATCAGTTCCAGGGTATCCGGGCTCGATACTTTCGGAACCAGGATCGCATCCGGCGCTGCGTGCGCCGCAGCGGATAGGTCATCGGCATGCCAGGGTGTCTCGACGCCGTTAACGCGGATGAAGACCTCTCGCGCGCCGAAACCCCCGGATTTGACCGCGTCGGTCACTTTCTGGCGCGCATCCTCCTTCGCTTCAGGCGCTACCGAATCCTCGAGGTCGAGGATCACGCCATCGACGGGCAGGGTCTTTGCCTTTTCGAGCGCGCGGACATTCGAGCCCGGCATATAGAGGACGCTGCGGCGAGGGCGCGCGTTCATTCGTAAGCCTCCATCGCGTCCAAGACTATCGCCCACATGACCTGCAGGCCACTCCCACCTTTCGGCGGGTTGCCAATGACGATGCAGCCATGATTGTGTGACCCTGCATCATCGGTTTTATGAACGGCCGCCAATGTCATTTCCGCAGCAGTTGATCGACGGATATCGTGCCTTTCTCATCAGCCGGCTCCGTCACGAGCAAGACCGTTACAGAGGTCTTGCCGAAAGCGGGCAGTCCCCGCAGATCATGGTCATCGGCTGTTGCGATTCTCGCGTGTCGCCTGAAGTCATTTTTGACGCGAGACCCGGCGAACTTTTCGTTGTCCGTAACGTGGCGAACATCGTGCCGCCTTACGCACCGGATGGGCACGCTCATGGTGTATCGGCAGCGCTCGAATTCGGCGTCGGTGCTCTCAAGGTCAGGCATATCGTCGTGCTCGGGCATGCGCAATGCGGCGGGGTGAAAGCATTCGCCGAGGATACCAAACCACTTTCTCCGGGGGATTTCATCAGCAACTGGATGAAACTGATGTTGCCGGCCGCCGAGAAGCTGGGACCGCGTGGAAACCTATCGCGCGACGACTATCTGACCCGACTAGAGCAGGCAAACGTCGTCAACAGCATCGACAACCTGATGACGTTTCCGCGTCTGCGCATCCTGATCGAACGCGGACAAGTTTTGGTGCATGGCGCGTATTTCGGTGTCGCGACGGGCCAGCTTTCGGTGCGCGATCTCGCGACCGAAAAGTTCGTTCAGGTCGCGGCGGATGAACACGCGCGGATGTTCGCGCAACCGCGCTTCTGACGCTTGCCGGCGGCCTATGCTGCCCGGCGCTTGGCCTGGATGAGTTTGCGATTGATCAGGCACTCAGCGATCTGTATCGCATTCAGCGCCGCGCCCTTGCGCAGGTTATCGGACACGACCCAAATCTGCAGCCCGTTTTCGATCGTCGCGTCTTCGCGGACACGGCTGATGTAGGTTGCATCTTCGCCGACGCATTCGTAGGGCGTGACGTATCCACCCGGCTCGCGCTTGTCGATGACCAGACAACCCGGTGCGTTGCGCAGGATCTCGCGTGCCTCATCGGCCGTGATCGGGTTCTCGAACTCGATGTCGACCGCTTCTGAGTGGCCGACGAACACCGGAACACGGACGCAGGTTGCGGTAAGCTTGATCTTGGGATCGATAATCTTCTTGGTCTCGACCACCATCTTCCATTCTTCCTTGGTGTAGCCGTCTTCCATGAAGACATCGATTTCCGGGATTACGTTGAAGGCGATCCGCTTGGCAAACTTCTTGGACTCCACCTCATCGAGCGTGAAAACGGCTTTGCTCTGCGAGAACAACTCGTCCATCGCGTCCTTGCCGGCACCCGACACGGATTGATAGGTCGCCACCACGACGCGCTTGATCTTCGCCTTGTCGTGGAGCGGCTTGAGCGCCACCACAAGCTGCGCGGTCGAACAGTTCGGATTGGCTATGATGTTCTTTTTGGTGAACCCGGCGACGGCATCCGCGTTCACTTCGGGCACGATCAGCGGCACGTCAGGGTCCATCCGCCATACCGACGAATTGTCGATGACAACGGCGCCCTGCGCGGCGATCTTCGGCGACCATTCCTTCGACACGGCACCGCCTGCCGACATCAAGCAGATGTCGACGTCGGAGAAATCGAAATGGTCGAGCGCCTTGACCTTCAGCGTCTTGTCGCCAAACGAGCACTCGACGCCCTGGCTCCGTCGCGAGGCAACGGCAACTACTTCGTCAGCGGGGAAATTGCGCTCAGCCAGAATGTCGAGCATCTCTCGCCCGACATTGCCAGTAGCACCCACCACGGCGACCTTGTAACCCATTGTTAATGCTCCGGACTGGACTCCACCCGATAACCCCTTCGAGGCAACCGGATGGCAGCGCTTCTAGGCGAGAACAGCGTCCAATACAACGGCACAGCTCCACATGCATCCGGCCCTACGCTCATAGCGTAACGACCTGCCGCCCAACATCGTGCGCTTGCTCGCATATCTGGGTGCCATTGCGCTGCTTTCCATAGCCAGCGCTTATTTTTTCCAAATCGCCAAAAGTGATGGGTGTCATCACACCGATGCATCAACCGGGATGCATCGATATCGAGCGGCCCTTTGCCGCCTTCGCGCTGTCCATCCCCGAAGCCGCCAATGTGCCGGCAAGCTATACGATCTGACAGCACACAGTAGGCAACGGCCGTAAGGAATTCTTACTTGGGCGATCCGGACAGTGCCGCGCCGTTCCTGCGTGCCGAAATCTGTCGCCCCGGTAACGAGGTTCGTCGTTTCGCCGATCCGATAGAGGTCCGGCGGACGTGAAACATCTCGCGGCGACGCCGAAATATCACCTCCTGTGGAAGGCCCCCACAAATCGTACGGAAGCGCGTCGCGCGCCGGGCGCTGAACGGCATCAGCACGTGCAACTCGGCTGCCAAATCCCATTCGGTGAGATTGCGCACGTACGTTGTAACGATTTCGCTTGTCGGTTGATCGTTCACAATTGACCGGTCGAACAATTCGTCGGATCATATTCGAACAACAATATCTGAAGTTGCGGTGATGACCGCTGACTTCAAGAAGACCTCTGGGGAGAGGAACGATGATCACTCGACGTCACCTGCTTGGGACGGCGGGCGCGGGCGCCGCGCTTGCAATGTCCGGATCCAGATTAGCTACGGCCGCGGGCGCAGCACTCACTCAAGGCGTCCCGGAAGGCGTCGGCACTGTCGCCACCATGGAGGCGCTGCCAGGCAAAAAGCCGCTGATTAAACTCAGCTACCGGCCACCCAATTATGAGTCGCCGCTGGAAACGTTCCGCAATCCGATCACGCCGAACGATGAATTCTTCGTGCGTTACCATCTGGCGGACATACCTGAAGTCGACGTCAAAACCTACAAGCTCAAGGTTGGAGGAGATGGCACTGCGACGCCGATCGAGCTCACGCTCGATGACCTGAAAAAAATGCCGACGTTCGAAGTGGTGGCCGTCAATCAGTGTTCCGGCAACCGCCGCGGACTTTCAAAACCGCATGTTGTCGGCGTCGAGTGGGGATACGGCGCGATGGGCTGCGCGCGCTGGAAGGGTGCGCGCCTGAAGGATGTGCTCGAAAAAGCGGGTATCAAGAAAGAAGCTATCGAAGTTGCGTTCGATGGTGCGGACGGACCAGCAGTCGACAAAACGCCAGACTTCGTCAAAAGCATCCCGGCGTGGAAAGCCGTCGATGAGTCAACGATCATCGCCTACGAAATGAATGGTCAGCCGTTGCCGCACTGGAATGGTTTTCCGGCACGCATCGTCGTCCCCGGCTGGACCGGCACCTACTGGATGAAGCACATCGTCACCATCAACGCGCTGACCCAGCCGCAAGGTGGTTTCTGGATGAACCCCGCCTATCGCATCCCGCTTGGTAAATTTGCGCTCAGGGACCGTTTCACCAGCCAGGAAAACGCGACCAGCACGCCCATTACCGAAATGGTCGTGAACTCGCTGATCACCAGCCATCGCGACGGTGCCAAAATCAACCCCGGCAAGGTGACCGTGAGCGGCATCGCCTGGGATGGTGGCTACGGCGTAAGCACGGTGCAGGTATCCACTGATGGCGGGAAGACATGGACCTCTGCCACGCTGGGTCAGGATCTCGGCCGATTTGCGTTCCGTCCGTGGAGCTTCGATTTCAGGGCGAAGAAAGGCAAGAACACGGTGATGGTCAACGCCAGCAACAAGCTCGGGCAAAGCCAGACGTCCGAGCTCATCTTCAACCCGGCCGGCTACCACAACAATGTGATGCAAAACATCACATTGAACGCATAGGGAGGGGATCATGCGAACTCTGTTGATCGCAGCGGCCGCCGTGTTGATCGCGCTTCCCGCTGGCGCCGACGAAAAACCGGTGCAACTCAAGAACGCGCCGGGTCTCGACAAAGTCGAGGCCAATTGCCAAGCCTGTCACAGCCTTGACTACATCCCAATGAACTCACCATTCCCCAATGCAGCGTTGTGGGATGCCGAGATCACGAAGATGATCAAGGCCTATGGCGCTCCAATCGATGACGCCGACGCAAAGGCGATCGCCGAATACCTGAAGAAAAACTACGGCAGCTAGTAGGGCTTCTGCCTCTTCGAGCGAAAAGGCCCCGCGGGCGCGGCGGGGTCTTTATTTCAAGTTTACAAACATTTGCTCCTGTTCGGGGCCTGTTCCAGGAAACGAAACCCCGCTAAACTGCGTTTAGCAAGCTGAACATAGGGAATGGTCGAGGAGCCCATGAAATTTAAAGTCGTTACCGCGGCGATCGCGCTGATCGGAGCCTTGGCCCTTCCAACCGTCCAGGCGGATGCACAATCGAATCGAGCGAACCAGGCAAAGAAGCGTACCGTGGTCTATTACAATCGTGACAACACGGTTCAGATCAGCCGCGATGAGGACGGCCGGACGCGAACGCGCGTTATCATTCAGAAGCGGTCGTTCCTTGATCCCGGGACGGAAACCTTTCCGGGCGAGCGGGTGGGCAATATCGGCTATGTGCAAAATCCGACCCAGACCGCGGGAAGCGTGATCGACAATACTTCGGCCGGTCTACTCAATAAGCAGTCGCCGCTTCCAGGACCCTGGACCTTGCCGAGCAAGAACAATCCCTGGATACAATACTGAGCGCCGGACACATCAGGGTAATGAAACGCGGCCGCTCGGCCGCGTTTTGCTTTTCGTCCGGTTCCGCTTTTCAAGCGGCGAGCTTTTCAAGCTCGGACAGGATCGCTGTACCCATCCCCGATGTGGAAACGACTTCGGTGCCTTCCGATTTGATATCGGCGGTGCGCAAGCCTCTGCCCAACGCCGCGGAAATCGCCTGATCGATCCAGTCAGCCTGTTTCCCGAGGTTGAAAGAATATCGCAACGCCATTCCGAACGAGGCGATCATGGCGATGGGATTGGCGATGCCCTTTCCCGCGATGTCCGGCGCCGAACCGTGCACGGGTTCATAGAGCGCCTTGCGCTTTCGCGTTTTCGGATCGACTTCGCCCAGCGAGGCTGAAGGCAACATGCCGAGCGAGCCGGTCAAGGTCGCGGCAATATCGGAAAGCACGTCGCCGAAAAGATTGTCGGTGACGATGACGTCGAATTGCTTGGGGAAGCGCACCAGCTGCATCCCACCGGCGTCGGCCAACATATGCTCAAGCTGAACATCCTTGAACTCCCGCGCATGCATCTGTGTCATCACCTCGTTCCACAGGACGCCGGTCTTCATGACGTTGCGCTTTTCCATCGATGTAACCTTGTTGCGCCGCTTGCGCGCGAGTTCGCATGCGACGCGACCGATCCGCTCGATTTCGTAGGTGTCATAGACCTGCGTATCGATCGCCCGTTTCTGGCCGTTGCCGAGATCGGTAATCGTCTTCGGCTCGCCGAAGTAAACGCCACCGGTCAGTTCGCGCAGAATGATGATGTCGAGCCCTTCGACCACCTCGCGCTTGAGTGAGGAAGAATCCGCCAAAGCGGGATAGACGATGGCTGGGCGGATATTGGCGAACAGCGCGAGGTCCTTGCGCAGGCGCAGCAAGCCTGCTTCAGGCCGCACGTCATAAGGCACCTTGTCCCATTTCGGCCCGCCGACGGCGCCGAAGATGATTGCGTCCGCAACCTTGGCTTTCTCCACCGTGACATCGGTGACGGCAACGCCATGCGCGTCGTAACAGCAGCCGCCGACCAACGACTCCTCGGTGTTGAACCTGCCGGGGCCGGATTTGTTGAATAAATCGATGACGCGCTTCACCTCGGCCATCACTTCGGGGCCGATACCGTCACCGGGAAGGAGAAGAAGATTGTGGGTCGCCATGTACGCCTCGCCGTTACAGACAGGCGCGGATTGCTAAAGCCTCGGCGCAGGCTTGGCAACCGGCCTTCTATGTGCGGACATTGTGCGATTGCAGGCAAGAGGGCGGGCCGTGACAGGTAATGCAAGGGTCGTGATCGTCGGAGCCGGCTTTGGCGGCCTGGAATGCGCCAAGGCGCTGAGACGGGCTCAAGCCGACGTGACGGTGATCGACCGAGAGAACCACCATTGCTTCCAACCGCTTCTTTATCAGGTGGCTACCGCGGCACTGTCACCGGCGGATATCGCCTGGCCGATCCGCCATATTCTGCGTCCGCAGCGCAATGCCACGGTTCTCATGGAGGATGTGCGCGGCGTCAGCCCAGAGAAGAAATGCGTTCAGACGCAATACGGTGAAATTCCTTACGACTATCTGGTGATCGCGACCGGCTCCACGCACTCGTATTTCGGTCACGATGAATGGTCGCGCTATGCGCCCGGCTTGAAGCGCATAGAAGATGCCACGCGAATCCGCCGCAGCATCTTGATAGCCTTCGAGCGCGCGGAAGTTGTGAAAGATGAAGACCAGCGGCGCCGTCTGCTGACTTTCGTCATTGTCGGCGGGGGTGCCACCGGCGTCGAGATGGCCGGCGCTATCGCGGATGTTGCGCGTCAGACGCTCGCCGCCGATTTCCGCCGCATCGATCCGGGCTCGGCGCGCATCATATTGATCGAGGCAGGACCGCGCTTGCTGCCGACGTTTCCGCCCGGCTTGTCGGACTATGCATCGAAAACACTGACGCGCGTGGGTGTCGAGGTCAGGACAGAAACCCTCGTCACGAAGTGTGATGCGGACGGGGTCGATCTCAAGGACGGTCGCATCGATGCCGGCACCGTCATCTGGGCGGCAGGCGTGACGGCTTCTCCTGCAATGCGCTGGCTCAACGCCGAGAGCGACCGCGCCGGGCGAGTCAAAGTCAATTCCGATCTTTCGCTGCCGGGGCACCCTGAGATTTTCGTCGTCGGCGATACCGCTTCGGTGACCGACAAAAACGGTCATCCCGTCCCCGGCATCGCACCGGCCGCAAAACAAATGGGAACCTATGTCGGCAAATTGATTTCAGCCCGCATCGCGGGTCGCGAGTGGAATAAGCCTTTCAAGTACATGCATCTTGGCGAGCTGGCGACCATTGGGCGTCGCGCGGCGGTGGTAAAGTTCGGACCGCTGGAACTGAAAGGATTCATCGGCTGGGTGTTCTGGAGCGTCGCGCACATTTATTTTCTGATTGGGTTACGCAACCGCTTTGTCGTCGCCTTTAACTGGTTCTGGGACTACGTCACCTTCCAGCGCGGTGCGCGTTTGATCACGGATCCGCCCAATAGCGGAGGGGCTGGACGCGACGCCTGAGTGTGGCAACATTTCTCGTACCGCAACGCGAACACAGAGATCGGGAGGAAAACATGAATGGTCGCCAACGAGCACTGCCTGCTGTATTCGCCGCGACGATCCTGTCCGGTTTGACGATGATGTCCTCTGCGGGCGAACTCGATCCGAAGGCCGTCGTATTCAAGCTACCCGATCAGATCAACTGGGGGCCGGTCACCCCGAACGGCAACCAGCAGGCCATCCTGTTCGGCGATCCGACAAAGCCGGGTCTGTACGGCGTCATGACGAAGTGGCTCGCTGGCAATCATTTCAGCCGTCCGCACTTTCACCCGAACGATCGCTTCATCACCGTGCTGTCAGGAACATGGTGGGTGGGCAGTGGACCTGATTTTGATCCGAACGCGAGCGTTCCCATGCCCGCGGGGTCGTTCGTTACTCATTTTGGAAAGCAAGTGCACTGGGACGGCGCCAAGGATACCGATGCAGTCCTTCTCATCGTCGGAGAAGGCCCCGCCACGACAACGCCGTTCGTGCCGGCAACGCCTACAAACCGCTGAACCAGTTGTAGCCCTTGTCTTCCCAGTAACCGCCGTTGTCGATGTTGGTGACTTCCATCGCCACCACGTACTTCGGATTCTTGAATCCCAACTTAGTGGGCATGCGAATCTTCATCGGATAGCCATAGGCGCGCGGCAGAATTCGATGGGCGAACTTGAACGTCATCTGCGTCTGCGGATGCAGCGCGGTCGGCATGTCGATCGTGTTGGTGTAGCCTTCCGCGCATTTGAACCAGACGTATTTGGCACGCGTGTCGGCGCCGATGCGTTTGAGGAATTCCGACAGCGGCGTGCCCTGCCAGGAGCCAATTGCGCTCCAACCTTCAACACAGATGTGACGGGTGATCTGCGAGACTTCAGGCAAGGCGTACAATTCGTCGAGCGTCCACGGTTTCTTGTTTTCAACGAGGCCGGCAACTTCCAGTTTGTAAGTCTTGCCGTCTACTTCCGGCGCTTCGTCCTCGTCATAGTAGGCGTTGAATGGGAAGGGTTTGGTAATGGCACTTTCCGGATAGGTCGGCGCGAGCTTCGTGGGATTGAAGAGTGCTGCCTGAGCGCCATCATTGAATTCCGAAATCTTGCGCAGCACGCCTTCGGCGGTCTCGCCATCGATGATGTCGCATCCGGTCAAGAAGGTCAGCGCACCAAGACTTGCCGCCGCGCGGAGGAACCCGCGCCGGCTGGCGCTCGGCATCAGTTTGACCGCATCCTTGATCAGGAACTTCGCGTCGACACCGGGGATGATCCTGCGCTTTCGCATGGCGCGCCCTCCTAACGACCCGTGATCATGGCGCGCAGGCTCTTCGGCACGATCAGCGCCAGCGCCACATGCACGACGAGAAAACCAACAATCGCCGCCATCGCCAGGAAATGCACGTACCTGGCCATGTCATAACCACCAAACAGCGTCGTCAATTCCTGAAACTGAATCGGCTTCCAGATCGACAGACCTGACAGCACGATCACGACACCCGCCAGAATGACGCCGGTGTAGAGCAATTTCTGTACAGCGTTGTAGTGCGAGAGGTCGTCATGCGCGAGCTTGAAGGTCACTGCGGCCTTCAGGTCAGCGACAACCTCGTTCGGACGAATCGGAAGAAGCTTGCGGCGAAACCGTCCGGTGATAATGCCGAACGTGACATAGACGATGCCGTTGATCACCAGGACCCACATGGCGGCGAAATGCCAGAGCAAGGCGCCGGCAAGCCAGTTGCCCAGGGCGATTTGTCGGGGAAACACAAAATCAAACAACGGTGAGGCGTTGTAGATCTGCCAGCCCGACCCAACCATGACCAGGATGGCAATTGCGTTGATCCAATGGCAGACACGCACCCAGCCAGGGTGAATTGCCTCGCAAGTATCGACAGTGGTGAGCGTGTCAGTTGTCATTGCGACGATGTCCTTGGGCAGTTCCTACCACACCTACGACACGGCCGGGCTCGCGGATCACGCTCCCGACCATTTTTTGTTGCCTTTGCTTGCTCATGTCGTCTTTGAGCATCCACTTCTTCAAGAGGGCATCCTTCACAAGATTGACGTTACGCCCCTTGCGCTATCACAACGTCTGGAAACGTCCTCATCAGTTCCTCGTTGCTGGAAGCTGGCGTTCGGCTCACGGTTTTGTGAGAATGGTGAGCCGGCCGAATTAAAGGGTGAACTTGTGAGCGCGCCATCATCTTCGAGCACGAGCCCCGGCAATTTTTTTGAAGATTTCCGCCTTGGCCAGCAGATCCGTCACGCCACCCCGCGAACGATAACGGTCGGAGACGTAGCACTTTACAACGGTCTGTTCGGGTCGCGTTTTGCGCTTCAGTCGTCCGACCCTTTTGCAAAGTCAATCGGCTATCCCCGATCTCCGATCGACGATCTTCTGGTATTTCACGTTGTTTTCGGCAAGACGGTGCCCGATGTGTCGCTCAACGCCGTTGCCAACCTTGGCTACGCCGACTGCCGCTTTCTCAAGCCCGTTTACCCGGGCGCCACACTGAACGCGGTGTCCGAAGTCATCGGGCTTCGGGAAAATTCGAACAAGAAGACCGGCATCGTCTATGTGCGCTCACGCGGGTTCGATGAGACCGGCGACACCGTCCTCGACTATGCGCGGTGGGTGATGGTGCAAAAGCGTGACCCGGCAACGCCCGCACCACACGAGAAGGTTCCTGAGCTTCCCAAGAGCGTCGAACCCGAACAGCTAGGCAAGGGTTGTCCTGAAATTGCGGTGGCCGCCTACGATGATAAATTGGCCGGAAGTTTACATCACTTTCCCGACTACAAGGTCGGCGAAAAAATCGACCACGTTGACGGCATCACTGTCGAAGAAGCCGAGCACCAGATCGCCACGCGGCTTTATCAAAATACGGCACGCATCCATTTCAATAAGTTTATCGAAAGCAAAGGCAGTTTCGGCCGGAGACTGATTTATGGCGGGCACGCCATTTCACTTGTGCGTGCGCTGTCGTTCAACGGACTGGGTAATGCTTTTCATGTCGCGGCAATCAATGGCGGACGCCACGTGGCGCCATTGTTTGCCGGCGACACGGTGTTCGCGTGGTCGGAAGTGATCGCAAGCGCGAACCTACCGAACCGGAAAGATGTCGGCGCGCTGCGCATCAGAACCATTGCTACGAAAGATCGTCCCTGCGCCGACTTCCCACTCAAGAGTGGAGACGACTACGATCCGGCTGTCATCCTTGATCTCGACTATTGGGTGCTGATGCCGCGGTGATGGTGCGTCTACGCGCTTGCCCGCAAATGATCGACCAGCTGCCGCGCGTACGGTGGCAATGAGTTCACATCGCGCACGCAGATTGTCAACTCGCGCAACGCCCAAGGGTCCGTGAGGCGGACCGCGCTGATTGCCATCGTACGCTCGGTACGCTGGACCGTGGTCTCGGGGACGATGCCGACGCCGACATTGCATTCGACTAGGCGGCAAATGGCGTCGAAGCTGCGTAGCTGCACACGCAGCCGAAGCGGACGACCGATACGGTTGGCCTTGTCGGCAAGAAAGCGCTGAATCGCACTGGCGCGATCAAGTCCCACCATGTCGTAGTCGAGCACTTCGGAGAAGGCTATACGGGAGCGACTTGCAAGCGGATGGTTCTTCGCCACAACGAGAACAAAGCGGTCGCTGCGGAATGGAAAGGTGTCCAGGCCGCCATAGTCGACGGTACCCGCAACAATGCCGATGTCGGCATTTCCCTCCGCTATCAGGCCGACGATCTCGTCGCTCAGTCGCTCCTCGAGATCAACGCTGATATCCGGATAGGCCATCAGGAATGAGCTCAGCGTCTCGGGCAGAAATTCGGTAAGGGCATTGGTGTTGGACAGCACCCGCACCTGACCGGCCAGACCTCGGGCAAACGGGGTGAGGTCCTCCTGCAGGCGCTCGGTCTGTGCCAGAATTCCTCGGGCATGCTGTAGCAGGGTACGGCCGGCCGGAGTGGGCGTCACTCCTGCCCGCCCCCGGATCAACAGCTCGGTCCCGAAGGCCAGCTCCATCTTGCGGATGCGCGTCGAAGCCGCCGCCAGAGCGAGGTTCGAACGTTCCGCGCCATGGGTTATGCTGCCGGCCTCAACGATGTGCCGGAAGAGATTGAGATCCGTGAAATCGAACCGCATGAAAGGCTTACCTTCTTATTCTACGAAGGCAGGCTACGCAAAAGGCATATTGCAACGCCGGATTTCCGGGTTCAAGCTTCGTAAATCATGAAGTAATGGGTTTGGGCCCTGGGTCAAGCGGTGACCCACCTCCCGCGGTCCTCAAACCCGGCGATGCCAATCCCCCCTCCGCTCGCTGTAGGGATGATGATTGGAGGCTGACAATGGCCGAGCTCGAGACGGGGATGACGACCGGAGCACCGCGGCCAATTTCTCCGCACCTGCAAATCTACCGGCCGATGCTAACGATGACGATGTCGATCGTTCATCGCATCACCGGTGCGGCACTCTATTTCGGGATGCTGCTCCTCGCCTGGTGGCTTGTCGCGGCGGCCACCGGTCCAAACGCCTATGCCAATGTCGAGTGGTTCATGGGCAGCCTGATCGGGCAACTGATCCTGTTCGGCTACACGTGGGCACTGCTCCATCACATGCTCGGCGGCATCCGCCATCTGATCTGGGACACGATCCACGGTCTTGAACCCGCCGAACGCGAGATGCTCACGCTCGCAACGCTGATCGGCTCGATCGCGCTCACACTCATTCTTTGGGTCGTCGGGTATCTCGTCATGGGAGGCCCGCGATGAGCGAGATGCAACCCATGCGTACCGCTTTGCGCCAGGTTCGCGGATTGGGTGCGGCGCGATCCGGCACCAGCCACTTCTGGCATCAGCGCGTGACGTCGGTTGCCGGTGTGCCGCTGACGATCGCGCTTCTGATGATCATCACTGCGCTGCTTGGGCGCAGCCACGCTGCGGTCGTCCAGATTCTGGGCTCGCCGTTGGTCGCGATCATCATGCTGCTGTTCATCATCAACACGGCCTACCATATGTGGATAGGCATGCAGGAAATCATTCTCGACTACGTGCATGAAGCGAGATGGAAGTTTCTGGCTTTGATGGCGAACACGTTTTTCGTCATCGCAGTCAGCTTGGCGTCGGTCTACGCCATTCTAAAGCTCTCGTTCGGGGTCTGATCCATGGCGACCAACGTAAAGTCGAGCGGCGCGCCTGCGATCAACGGTCGCGCCTATCCTATTGAAGACCACGGCTACGACGTCGTTGTTGTCGGCGCTGGAGGCTCGGGCTTGCGCGCCGTCGTGGGGTGCAGTGAAGCGGGTCTTCGTACCGCCTGCATCACCAAGGTGTTTCCAACGCGCTCACACACAGTCGCCGCCCAGGGCGGCATCGCGGCGGCGCTCGGCAATATGGGTGAGGATGACTGGCGTTGGCATATGTACGACACCGTAAAAGGCGCCGACTGGCTCGGCGACCAGGACGCGATCGAGTATCTCTGCCGCAACGCGCCGGCGGCCGTGTATGAACTGGAGCACTGGGGCCTGCCGTTCTCGCGCCGCGAGGAGGATGGCAAGATTTATCAGCGTCCGTTCGGCGGCATGACCACGCATTACGGAAAAGGCACGGCACAGCGGACCTGCGCCGCGGCCGACCGCACCGGCCATGCGATGCTGCACACGATGTACGGACAGGCGCTGCGCCACGCGGCTGAGTTCTACGTCGAATATTTTGCGATCGATCTGATCATGGATAGCGACGGTCGGTGTCGCGGCGTGGTCGCGCTCAATATGGACGATGGGTCGATCCATCGCTTTTCCGCGAACATGACGATCCTTGCGACGGGAGGCTATGGCCGCACATATTTCTCCTGCACGTCGGCGCATATCTGCACGGGCGACGGCAATGCCATGGTCTTGCGCGCCAGATTGCCGCTGCAGGATATGGAGTTTGTGCAATTTCATCCGACCGGGATCTATCCGGCTGGCTGCCTGATTACCGAAGGCTCGCGCGGTGAAGGCGGATATCTCGTGAATTCCGAAGGCGAGCGCTTCATGGAACGCTACGCGCCATCGGCCAAGGACCTCGCTTCACGTGACGTGGTTTCGCGCGCAATGACTGTCGAAATACGCGAAGGTCGCGGCGTCGGCAAGGACAAGGATCACCTGTTCCTGCACCTCGATCATCTCGATCCCGCGGTGCTGCATGAGCGGTTGCCCGGCATTAGCGAAACGGCACGCATATTTGCCAATGTCGATGTGACGCGGGAACCGATACCGGTGCTTCCGACCGTCCACTACAACATGGGCGGCATCGCCACGAACTATCACGGTGAGGCGCTGACCAAGAAAAACGGCAGCGACGACACGATCATCCCCGGATTAATGGCGCTTGGCGAAGCCGCCTGCGTTTCCGTGCACGGCGCAAACAGGCTGGGCTCGAATTCGCTGATCGACCTCGTGGTTTTCGGCCGAGCCGCGGCACTGCGTTGCGCCGACCTGCTGACCGCCGGCGACTCGCACCCGGATTTGCCGAAGGATTCGGCGGAAATGTCGCTGTCGCGTCTCGACAAATTCCGCAACGCATCTGGCGGCACACCGACTGCAAAACTCAGGCTAAACATGCAGAAGGTGATGCAGGAAGATTGCGCGGTCTTCCGCAGCGGCGAGGTTCTCGATCAAGGCCACAAGCGGATTCATGACATCTATCAAGGGATGAGCGACGTTCACGTGACCGACCGATCGTTGATCTGGAATTCGGATCTGATCGAAACGCTCGAACTCGACAATCTGATCGCGCAAGCCGTCGTGACCATGGATTCGGCAAGAAACCGGACCGAGAGCCGTGGCGCGCATGCCCGCGAAGACTATCCCGAGCGTGACGACAAGAACTGGATGAAGCACACGCTGGCGTGGATGGATGAGAACGGCAAAGTGAAGCTCGACTATCGCCTTGTTCACACCTACACGCTCACCAACGATGTCGCCTACATCGAGCCGAAAGCGCGCGTCTACTGACGGAAACCTGCCATGGTCGAATTCACTTTACCGAAGAACTCGAAAATAACCGAAGGCAGGAAATGGCCGCGTACGCCGCATGCGACGCACGTGAGCGAATTCCGGATATACCGCTGGAACCCAGATGATGGGCAGAACCCGAGCATCGACACCTATTATATCGATCGTGACGATTGCGGGCCTATGGTTCTCGATGCGCTGATCTGGATCAAGAACACCATCGATCCGACACTGACGTTCCGTCGTTCGTGCCGTGAGGGCGTGTGCGGGTCATGTGCCATGAATATCGATGGCACGAACACGCTCGCATGCACCAAGGCGATCGACGACGCGCGTGCCCCACTGAAAATCTATCCGTTGCCGCACCAGCCCGTGGTCAAGGACCTCGTGCCTGATCTGAAGAACTTCTACGCCCAATATGCGTCCATCGAACCGTGGCTGCAGACGACGACGCCAACGCCAGAAAAAGAGTGGCGGCAAAGTCACCAGGATCGCACCAAACTCGACGGCATGTACGAATGCATCCTTTGCGCATGCTGTTCCACCTCATGCCCGAGCTATTGGTGGAATTCGGATCGCTACCTGGGACCTGCGGCGCTGCTACAGGCCAATCGATGGGTGCAGGACAGCCGCGATGAAGCGACAGGGCCACGGCTCGACAATCTCGAAGACCCGTTCCGGCTTTATCGCTGCCACACCATCATGAATTGCTCGAAGGCGTGTCCGAAGGGGCTAAATCCGGCAAAGGAAATTGCCAAACTTAAAAAAGCGCTGGTTGACCGGCAGCTCTAATCAGCTGAATGGCCGATACTACATAAAGTTGGCTCTGTACTCATTTTGCAACTTCAGCATGAACTACGAGCGGGAGGCCGACTATGTCGGCGCCTACTATGCAGCGCGCGCCGGCTACTATCTCGCCGGAGCGGAAGAAATCTGGAGAGCACTCTAGTTGGAGAACCCCGACGATATTCGGGTCGGGCGAACGCACCCGGTAACGCCCGTGCGTTTCGTGCAGATGCAGAAAGCTGTCGCCGAAATTGCCGACAAACAGCGCCGTAAACGCGCCATTGGTCCCTGAGCTCAACACCCTTCAGGCCAGATCAAGCCAGCGCCTAGTCGCATTTCTTGGCCTGGCACAGTTTCTCGAGCTCGGGAAACGGCTTGTAGGCTGCGTTTCCGCACTGTTCTTTCGTCGCATCAACCAGCTGGTTGAGGTGACCGCCGTAAAAGATGGCGACGCGGTCCGTGACGCCGGTGTAATGCTTGTTGAGGTTCCGGGAATCGGACCGCACGCAAACTAGATAGCGCTCTTCCTTCCCCGCCGATCTGACAAATGGATCAGTGATATAAGCGCTGCGTATGTTGGTCGGATCATCAAGCGTGTTAGTCATTGTGAGCAGAATCTCGTTCTTGTAGTCGCCGGGAAAGACATTCGGATTTTCTTCCGCCTGCTTTCTATCGGACGAACAAGCGACGAGAGATGCTGCTAGTACCGCCAGCAGACACAATCTCGCTGCGCACCGCACCATCGACCGTTCCTGTAACACGACGATTCAATCGAGCTTCAGCTTGCGGTGGCGTTGCCCTAGCGTGCGCAGGCGCAAAGCGTTGAGTTTGATAAAGCCCTCGGCGTCGCGGTGGTCGTAGGCCACCGCGCCCTCCTCGAAAGTTACCAAGTCCTGATCGTAGAGAGAATATTTGCTTTCACGGCCAACAACAGTGGCATTGCCCTTGTAGAGCTTGACCGTCACCCGGCCAGTGACAAACTCCTGGCTTTTGTCGACCGCCGCCTGAAGCATTTCCCGCTCGGGGGTAAACCAGAAGCCGTAATAAACAAGTTCCGCATATTTCGGCATCAGTTCGTCTTTGAGATGGGCAGCGCCACGATCGAGCGTGAGCGATTCGATTCCCCGATGGGCGGCGAGTAATATCGTGCCGCCTGGAGTCTCGTACATGCCGCGTGACTTCATGCCGACGAAACGATTTTCGACAAGATCGAGCCGCCCTATCCCGTTGGCACGGCCGAGTTCGTTGAGCTGCTTGAGCAACGCAGCTGGTGACATCTTCTTGCCGTCAACGGCAACCGCATCGCCACGCTCGAAATCGACCGTGATGTAGGTCGGCTTGTCCGGCGCCTTCTCGGGATCGACCGTGCGGGAGAAAACGTAATCTGGAACGTCCTGCGCGGGATCTTCCAGAACCTTTCCTTCCGAGGACGTATGCAGAAGATTGGCGTCAACTGAGAATGGCGCCTCGCCTCGTTTGTCCTTGGCGATCGGAATTTGATGCTTCTCGGCGAACTCGATGAGCTTGGTGCGCGAGCTCAGGTCCCATTCCCGCCACGGCGCGATCACCGTCACATCGGGCTTGAGCGCATAGTAGGTCAGTTCGAAGCGAACCTGATCGTTGCCTTTGCCGGTCGCGCCGTGCGCAACCGCATCGGCACCGACCTTCTCCGCTATTTCGATCTGTTTCTTCGCGATCAGCGGTCGCGCGATCGACGTGCCGAGCAGATATTGGCCTTCGTAAAGCGCGTTTGCCCGAAACATCGGGAATACGTAGTCGCGCACGAATTCTTCGCGCAGGTCCTCGACGAAGATGTTTTCCTTTTTGATGCCGAGCAGCGATGCCTTCTGCCGAGCCGGCTCGAGCTCCTCACCCTGACCGAGATCGGCCGTAAAGGTGACGACCTCGCAGCCATAGACGGTCTGCAGCCACTTCAAAATAATCGAGGTATCGAGCCCGCCGGAATAGGCGAGGACGACTTTCTTTACAGTCTTTTTGGGCTTGCTGTCGGCCATCAGAAAACTTCCGCGTCGAAAAGGCGGCGGACTATAGGGCGAAAGGTATACGGCGCAAAGTACGTCCTTGTGCGGGTTCTTGGACCGGTTAACCGCTTCATTTCGGCTTCTGGCTGAACAAAGCGGCAATGGAATCGTAGATCGGCAAAGTCATGCGCTCGAGCGCGTGCTCCACGCCATCATCTGACAGCCGCGTGCGCGGCCAACGGTAGATGAAAGCGTAGACGACCCATATGATCAGAAACGTGAATACTCCAGCAAATATGACATCGGACGGGAAATGCGCTCCCGCCATCACTCGCAGCACTGCCATGCTGGTCCCGAGCGCGAGTGCCGCTCCGTAGGCGATGGCGCGCCAGTGTGGCGGAGCCAGTGCCGCCGGCGCAACGGTCCAGAACGCGCCGGTCACATCGCCGGAGACAAATGAACAGTTTGACGGACAATCGCCACGAGGATCCCACCAGGCCACGAAACGTTCGTTGCCTCCGAACTGCGTTACGTCAATCGGACGTGACCGGCCCCAATGATCCTTGAGCAGCACGTTGGCCATCAAGCCTGGTGCCAGAATCATGGTTGCAATCAGGAAAACGACCGCACGGCCCGACATCAGCAGTTTGCGTCGCGGAAAGACCAGTTTGATCATGAGTGCGGCCACCGCCGGCACTACGAGAACGGTTCCGATCCAGAGGCCAACGTTGCGCGCTTGCATCAGCGGTGGATACAAACGCAAGGCAAACTTGTAGTGAACGGGATCCTCGAAACCGTAGAAATAACCGGCAATGCGCAAGTCGAGATCGGGATAAAGGCCGAAGGCCAGTCCGGCGGAGACAGCAATGGCAAGCGCGATCAGCAGTCCGGTGCGGTTCATGCGGGGTTCGTCTACCCGACGCACCGCTAAATGAAAAGCCGACGAATTTCTGTCCCGGATTATGTGGTGCCTGGCGTACGCGGTTCGCGCCAGCGGCCTGCATTGCGCCCGGCAATCAGCCAATAGACCAGACCGCCTATGATCCCGGCGGCGGCCGCGAGTTGCAGCGCGTTGGATACAGGCGCGACATCAGTGGTGTTTTCCAATCGCACGGAAATATCAGTGCCGTAGTACGAGGCCAGCCCGACCACAGCGCCGCCCACTCCGTAGTAGAGAAAATTTCGCAAACGCGCGGCCTCGCCTATGACGATAGCCAATATGGCCGGCAGGAAGGCAACCGTACCGACGAGGCTTGTGGCGAAGAAAGAAACGACAAAGAAGCTCAGACGTTCGATAGGATCGGCATCGGCACCCGTCCAGTCGGGCGCGACGATCCCGACGGCGAGAGTAATGCCCGCGGCCACGATGGCCAGCAGCAGCGCGAAGATGATGACGATGATCCGCCCAAACATAATGTTTTTCCTCGAAATGAAACCAGCGCGGTTACTCGACCATGGCCATGGCGCGCAGTGCCATTCGTTCCCGCGCGGATAATTTTTCGGTGGCGCTCTTGAGCTGGCCACAGGCGGCCAAGATGTCGCGACCGCGCGGCGTGCGAACGGGCGACGCATAACCGGCATCGAACACGACCTGTGAAAACTTCTCGATCTGTTCCCACTCCGAGCACTCGTATCGCGTGCCCGGCCAAGGATTAAACGGGATCAAATTGATCTTGGCTGGGATGCCCTTAAGTAACCGAACCAGGGCCTTTGCGTCGTCGATAGAATCATTCACATCCTTGAGCATGACATACTCGAAGGTAATGCGCTTGGCGTTGGAAACACCCGGATAGTTACGGCAGGCCTCCAGCAGTTCGGCGATCGGGTATTTGCGATTGAGCGGCACGAGACCGTTGCGAAGTTCGTCACGCACGGCATGCAACGAGACGGCCAGCATGCAGCCTATTTCGGTGCCCGTGCGCGCGATATTCGGTACGACCCCGGAGGTGGACAGGGTGATACGGCGCTTGGAAATGGCGATGCCCTCGCCGTCTGCAACGATGAGAAGCGCGTCACGGACTGCGTCGAAGTTGTAGAGGGGCTCGCCCATGCCCATCATCACGATATTGGTGATGCAACGATCACCACTTGGCACAACACCGTCTGTCGGCCGCGTTCCGCCCGGCCAATCGCCGAGGCGATCGCGCGCGGTCATGATCTGGCCGACGATTTCTCCTGCCGTCAGGTTCCTCACCAGACGCTGTGTGCCCGTATGGCAGAAGCTGCAATTGAGCGTGCAACCAACCTGACTGGACACACACAGGGTGCCGCGCTCAGAGTCGGGAATGTATACACACTCGACTTCGTGCGGGCGCTCTCCTTGCACTTCGCCAGGCAGCCGTAGAAGCCATTTGCGCGTGCCGTCCACCGAGACCTGCTCGGCAACGACTTCAGGTCTTGCCAACGTGAACCGCTCTGCGAGTGCGCCGCGCAGCTCCTTTGACACACTGGTCATTTCCTCGAACGACGTGAGCCCGCGGAAATATATCCAGTGCCAAAGCTGCTGAACGCGCATCTTGCGCTGTGCTTCCGGCACGCTAACCAAGCCGAGAGCGTCGGACAGCTGCGCCCTTGTATAGCCGACCAACGACGGCTTTTCGGGCGCGACGTAGCGCTCGAGCGGCGTTTTCTCGATGACGTCGATGTCTTGCAAGGACAAGGTCACACCCGGCAGATCGAAAGATACAGTCTATCTAATCGAGGCCGTCGGGTCACGGCTGTCATCCCGCCGGCGACGAGCCTCAGGGTTCACCGGCACTCGTCGGCAACCTTGTCGAGGGCCTGGGCGATGCCCTTGAGCGAATAGGTGTCGGTCGTTTTGGTGCCACGTGCGGACTCGCTCTTCACGACAAGATCGGAGCCCCGACGCATGGTTTCAATCATCTGCCCTTCTTCGGCCGCGTTCTTCACCCATGCCCCATCATTCTGCGTGTACATCACGTACGTCGAAGTGCCGATTAATGCGGTGGCGTCGTGACCAGCTCTCTGCGGGTAGCCAACGATCACCGACACCTCGTTCTTTACTTTTTCCGAAGGCCGCGTCGACACGAAGGCATACGCCGCATCGCGGGTGCGCCCGGAAGGTTCGCTCGTGACAGATGTCGGCTTGGAAAGCGCAAAACAGATTTTCTTGCCCCCGGGCGTCGCCCTGTACGCGCCCCACTCTCCGAACTGGCCGAGCAATACGGCCTGATCGGTTGGACTGGGAGGTTTCTTCTGCTGCGCGGCAGCAGGCGGACTGCCTTTCTGCAGCGCAGGCGCATTGTTCTTCTGCTGTGTAGCTGCGGGTGGAGCGCTGCTCTTCTGTTGCTGCTGCGCTTCCCCAGAGCCACTGAATGCGCCCACGGCCAACAGACCAGCGCAAATTCGGAATAAAGCAGCGGTGTTCATCGGGTCCTACCGGTGATGCGTCGGGAATCGGGTGGATATTAGCGCATTAGGAGCGAATATCGGCAATGTGAAGGCGATACCCACCGATGAAAGGTCCCGGTACATTGCCGGGAGCGCGGCAAAAAGCCCCGCTGCACGAACGACGGACCGCCATGAAAGCCCTCCTCTGCACCCGCTACGGAAAGCCGGATGACCTTGAACTTGCCGATATAGCGGAGCCTCAGGCGGGTCCCGGCGAGGCAGTCGTAAAAATCCATGCGGCGGCGCTGAACTTTTTCGACACGCTGATCATCGCCGGCAAATACCAGTTCAAGCCGGAACCGCCATTTTCGCCGGCTGCAGAGTTTGCCGGAACGATCGAGAGCCTCGGTGCCGGTGTCACATCGTTCAAAGCCGACGATCGGGTGATCGGTTACATGACCTATGGCGCGGCGCGTGAGCGTGTCGCGCTGAGTACCGACAAACTTATCAAAATTCCGGACACGCTCGATTTCGATCGCGCTGCCGGTATCTGCATCACTTACGGCACCACGTTTCATGCCCTCAAAGATCGCGCAGCGCTGAAGGAAGGTGAATCGCTGGCGGTGCTCGGGGCAGCCGGCGGTGTTGGGCTTGCTGCCGTCGAGATCGGCAAGATCATGGGTGCTCGGGTGATCGCCTGCGTCTCGTCGGACGACAAACTTGCTTTTGCCCGCAAGCACGGTTCCGATGTTGGCATCAACTACAGCAGTAACGATCTCAAGGACGCGTTACGCCGTGCCACGGACGGTAAAGGCGTCGATGTCATCTATGATCCTGTCGGCGGGTCCTATACAGAACCCGCACTTCGATCGATCGGCTGGAACGGACGTTTTCTAGTCGTCGGGTTTGCCGCCGGCGAAATTCCCAAGCTTCCTCTCAACCTGGTGTTGCTGAAAGGCTGCAATGTACTCGGGGTATTCTGGGGCTCGTTCATCGAGCGCAACCCAGCAGGTCACCGCGCCAACACCGAACAATTGCTGGCCTGGTGCATGGAGGGAAAATTATCATCGCACGTGCACGCGGTTTATCCGCTCGTCGAGGCAAAGGACGCACTCAAGGCAATCGCCACGCGACAGGTGATGGGCAAGGTTGTTTTGCGGCCTTAGCGGAGCTTCGCAGTCGAACTCACCACCTGGAAAATTCTTCGAGCTTGTCCTTCGCGGCCACGCGATGTTCGGGGCGAATGTGGGCCGCCATCAGGTTGAGGGCCGCCGCCAGCATTGCGGCATCGTCCGTAAATCCGAGCAACGGCACAACGTCAGGAATGGCATCGATCGGCATGACGAAATACGCGAGCGCGCCGATAAGTGTGGCCTTTACCGACAACGGCGTTGCGCGGTCGAACGCACAGTAATAGGCGGTCAACAAGTCCTCGGCGAAAGGAATCGAGGCGGCGACGCGACGCACCTTGCGCCAAAACTGGTCGCGAAGGGCGCTTTCCTCTTTATCTGGCTCGACGGCCGACTGTACGAACATCATGTTCGCAGATGTGGTTAGGGATCAGGGCGTCCGCAAGGATACGCCCGGGTTTTCGACAGGGCCTACCCGGCCGCCACCTTTTCCATCGCCTCGGCGAGCTTCACATCCAGTTCGGTCAGGCCCCCTGCATCATGGGTCGAGAGGGTCACTTCGACCGTCTTGTAGACATTGAACCATTCCGGGTGGTGGTCCATTTTTTCCGCGATCAGTGCCGCCCGTGCCATGAATCCGAAGGCCTGGTTGAAGTCCTTGAAGACGAATTTCCTTGTGATGGCATCCCGGCCAGTCACTTCGGACCAGCCGCTGAGCCGCGCCAGCGCGGATTTTCGGGCTTCACCGGTAAGCTTTTGTGCCATGGTCTGAGCCTCACTGCAGCGAACGCACGACCCTCGCAAAGGGTCCGCCCCGATACTACCTTTTCAGGGTCGATCCCGGCCATACGAGGCATCCATGTCCTGGTCATTGAATATCGGCAAGGTGGCGGGAACCGTCGTTCGCGTACACCTAACCTTCCTGCTGTTTCTCGCGTGGATCTTCGCCGCGAGCTACGCGGCCGGGGGTGCCGCAACCGCCTGGGATAGCCTCGTCTTCATGGTCCTTCTTTTTCTATGCGTGCTGCTGCACGAGTTCGGCCACATTTTCACGGCGCGCGCTTTCAACGTGCCAACGCCTTACGTGACCTTGCTGCCGATCGGCGGCGTGGCGCAACTTGAGCGCATTCCCGAGGAACCATGGGAGGAATTCCTCATCGCCATCGCTGGCCCGATGGTCAACATCGTGATCATGGCGGCCCTGATGGTTCTGTTCGATGCGCAGCTGCAGCCGAGCGCCGCGGCAGCGATCGATAATCTGAAAATCCCGCTGGTCGATCGTCTTGCGGCGGTAAATCTGTTTCTCGCGCTGTTCAATATGATACCGGCGTTCCCAATGGATGGCGGCCGCGTGCTGCGCGCCTTGCTCGCCACCCGCCTTGGCTATGTGCGTGCAACTGAAATTGCCGCCGGCATTGGGCAATTTGTCGCGTTCGCGCTCGGATTCATCGGTCTACTGTTCAATCCGATCCTGATCTTCATCGCCATCTTCGTTTATCTCGCGGCTTCTTCGGAGGCGCACATGGTCGCGCTTCGCGCCGCCTCGCGTGGCGTCCCGGTGAGCTACGCCATGATGACGCAGTTCGCCACCTTGTCCCCCGAGGCGCATATAGACGAAGCCGTGCGGACCTTGTTGCAGACAAGCCAGGGTGAGTTTCCCGTCATTGATGCCGCCGGCAGACCCGTCGGTGTTCTTGGGCGGGCCGATCTGATCCGCGCCATCAAGACGCGAGGTCCGGATGCCCACGTCGCCGACGCGATGATCGGGGAAGTGCCCACGATCAGCCATCGCGCCACGCTCGAACAGGCTTTCAAGCTGCTGCAGCAGAAATCGGTCCCTGCGGTCGGCGTTACCGACCCAACCGGTAAACTGGTGGGACTGGTCACAAGTGAAACAATCGCAGAGATGATGATGCTGCGGGAAGCCTTGCCTCGGGGCGTGCGTATCGGCCCGTGGAGCCGTGCGGCCGGCGCTTGACTGCCCGAGTCACAAACCCGTCGTCTTATCTTTTTCCCGCTGTCAGAAAACGCGTCCACCCTCCGCGGTGATTCGGAGGCCACTTCATGCCCGGGCGCTTACGCACCGGCAGCGCGACAACGCGCCGCCGGTTCCTGACGACTCTTGCCTCGGCGAGCGCAGCAACCATCGCGGCACCGGCTTTCAGCCTTTCATCACAACGGCCAATCGTCACGCACGGCGTGCAATCCGGCGATGTGTCGGTCGATTCGGGCATGGTGTGGGCTCGTGCGGACCGGCCCGCTCGCATGCTGATTGAAGCGGCCACGACAGACAGCTTCAAAGAGATTTGTCACGCCTCTTTCGCCGACGCGCTGCCCGAGACGGATTTTGCCGCCAAGGCGCTGATCGAAGACCTGCCGCCCGGACAAGACATTTTCTATCGGCTGCGATTCCAGGATCTGTGGTCGGCCCAAGCTATCAGTGAGCCGAGTGTCGGACGCTTTCGGACTGCGTCGACTGATCGACGCTCGATTTCTTTCGTGTGGTCGGGCGACACCGCGGGCCAGGGCTGGGGTATCGATCTTTCGCGCGGCGGCATGCGCACATACCGGACGATGCTGCACAATCGGCCGGACTTTTTTGTCCATTGCGGCGACAGCATTTACGCGGACTGCACAATACCGGCTGAGCAAGCGCTGCCAAATGGCGAGACATGGCGAAATGTCGTCACCGAAGAAAAGAGCAAGGTTGCAACAAACCTCGACGACTATCGCGGCAACTACAAATACAACCTCCTCGACGCGAACTTGCGGGATTTCAATGCCGAAGTGCCTATCTTTGCGCAATGGGACAATCACGAAGTCATGGAGGACTGGTGGCCCGGCGAAGCGTTCGACCGCAGGGGCTACAATACGCGAAGCGCCCTGCTCCTCGCCGCTCGCGGGTGCCGCGCCTTTCATGAGTTCATGCCATTGCGTTACAGCCCGACCGAACCGGGCCGCATCTACCGGAAAATTTCCTACGGTCCGCTGCTCGAGCTGTTCCTGCTCGATATGCGCAGCTATCGCGGCCCCAACGCGCAGCCAACGACGCAATACGGACCTGACGCTTATCTTCTCGGCCCTGTTCAGCTTGCCTGGCTCAAGCACGAACTCAAGCGTTCCTCCGCAACATGGAAAATCATCGCATCCGACACACCCCTTGGGACGATTGCCTGTGGCACGCCCGACACCCGCATGCCGCTTGGCCGCGGCATTGAGATCGCCGACCTGCTGTCATTCATGGATCATGCCGCCATTCGCAACACGATATGGATCACCGCCGACCTTCACTACACCGCGGCACACTATTTCGATCCGAACTATGCCGTGTTCCAGGACTTCGAGCCGTTTTGGGAATTCGTTTCCGGTCCGATTCACGCCGGCACCTGGACACCATGCGCCATGGACCGGGCCTTCGGTCCACAAGTGGTTTTCCAAAGCGCGGCGAGCCAAACGCAAGGAGACAACCTCGCTCCGAGCTTCGGCCTGCAGTTCTTCGGCCACATAGCGATCGACGGCAGAACCGAGGCGTTAACGGTAACGCTCAAGGATGTCGATAATCGGGGGCTCTGGGCGACGACGCTGGAGCCGAAATCCGACCAGAGCGTCAGGCGTCTTTTGCGGCCGGTGCCCGGCAAGACATAGTCCTAGGCATAGTCTTTGCAGCGTTTACTCACAGCTTTTTGGCCGGTGTCATCTATCGGTCACACAGCCGTCGATGATCTGTAAGCGACCCCAGCCAGCTTCGTGTTCAACTGAAAAAGGGGAGGTTTTGATGGCGATACGGATCGGCTCGTCTGCGACACGCCGGCGGTTCTTGGCAACAAGCGCGGCCGCAACGGCATTCACCACATTAGGCGGCATGGCTCGTCCCTTCGTCAGCCGTGCCAACGACCGTCCCCTGATCACGCACGGTCTGCAATCCGGAGACGTGACAGCCGATTCCGGTGTCATCTGGGCGCGTGCCGACAGGCCGTCGCGAATGCTGGTCGAAATCGCGACCACTGACAGCTTCAAGGACGCGCGCAACCTCGCTTTCGTCGATGCCCTGCCGGAAAGTGATTTCACCGCCAAGCTTCTGGTCGAGAATCTGCCGCCCGCCCAGGACATCTTCTATCGCGTGCGCTTCCAGGATCTCGCCTCACCGACTATTTCGGGCGAACCGAAAGTCGGGCACTTCGGCACTGCGCCGAACGACCGGCGCTCCATCAGTTTCGTGTGGTCAGGAGATACCGCCGGACAGGGCTGGGGCATCGATGAGTCGCGAGGTGGCATGCGCACTTACGCGGCCATGCTGAAGAACCGCCCGGACTTTTTCGTTCATAACGGTGACACCATCTACGCCGACGGACCGATTGCGGCAGAACAGAAAATGCCGAATGGCCAAGTGTGGCGGAATATCGTGACCGAGGACAAATCAAAGCCGGCGGAAACGCTGACCGAATTCCGCGGCAACTACAAATACAACCTGCTCGACAAGAACGTGCTCGCGTTCAACGCCGAGATTCCGATGTTCGCCCAATGGGACGATCACGAGGTTACCAATAACTGGTGGCCGGGAGAGCCGCTCACGCGCGCCGAGCACCAACGCAAGAAATACGTCGAGAAGAACGCATTGTTGCTCTCGGCTCGAGCCGCGCAAGCTTTCCACGAGTACATGCCGCTTCGCACGACGCAAAGCGAGCCGGGTCGTGTCTATCGCAAGATCTCCTATGGCCCCTTGCTCGACGTGTTCATGCTCGACATGCGCAGCTACCGCGGTCCCAATGGCGAGGGCAAAGAAGACAGTTACGGTCCTGCCGCTTATTTTCTCGGCCCGACACAGGTCGCCTGGCTCAAGCAGGAGCTGGCGAATTCGCGTGCAACCTGGAAAGTCATCGCGGCCGATATGCCGATCAGTCTTCTGGTCGTCTACGACGTCGACCGCAAATGGGGTGTTGAAGCGATCGCGCAGGGCGACGACGGACCGCCGCGTGGACGCGAGCTTGAGATCGCCGACATCCTGTCGTTCATCAAGCGCTCGGGTGTACGCAATACAGTCTGGCTCACAGCCGACGTGCACTACACCGCAGCTCACTACTACGATCCCAGCAAGGCCGTATTTCAGGATTTCGAACCATTCTGGGAATTTGTCTCCGGCCCACTCCACGCCGGCACGTTCGGACCCAACGCGCTCGACATGACTTTCGGGCCCCAGCTCGTCTACATAAAGGCACCGAGCAAGGAGCAGAGTCAGAACCTGCCGCCCAGCGAAGGCATGCAATTCTTCGGCCACGTCGCCATTGACGGCAACACCCAGCAAATGACGGTGACGCTGAAGGACCTGGACGATCGATCATTGTGGGCGAAAACGCTCGAACCGAAACTCGGCTAGCCAACGTGACAGCCCGTTAATGCAAGCCGTTGCGAGGTGTACGGTGCCGGCGCAAGCATGATCGGACAGAGGTTGCATCCTGGCTGCGCCTGACTATATTGCGCCGCAACAGAGTCGCGGGCCCTCTAGTTTGGGCCCGCGCTTGGTTTCAGGAACCTCATGGACCTTCGCAACGTCGCCATCATCGCGCACGTCGACCACGGCAAGACAACTTTGGTCGATCGACTGCTGCAGCAATCCGGTGCATTCCGCGAGAACCAGCGCGTGGTCGAACGCGCCATGGACTCAAACGACCTCGAACGCGAGCGCGGGATCACGATCCTCGCCAAGGCAACTTCGGTTGTCTGGCAGAACACGCGCATCAACATCGTCGATACGCCCGGCCACGCCGATTTTGGTGGAGAGGTCGAACGCATTCTGAACATGGTCGACGGCGCGCTTGTTCTGGTGGATGCCGCTGAAGGTCCCCTGCCGCAGACGAAGTTCGTGGTGTCCAAGGCGCTGAAGATGGGACTCAAGCCCATTGTCGTCATTAACAAAGTGGATCGAACAGACGCGCGCGCGACGCAGGTCGTGAATGAAGTATTCGATCTTTTCGCAGCGCTGGATGCTTCCGAAGAGCAACTCGATTTCCCGATTCTCTACGGTTCGGCCAAGGAAGGCTGGATGGCCCACTCACTGGAAGGGCCAAAGGCATCGATGGGTCCCCTTTTTGATCTTGTGCTCAAGCACGTGAAGCCGCCGCAGGTTGAAGATGGGCCGTTCCGCATGCTCGGTACCATCCTCGAGGCGAATCCGTATCTTGGACGCATCGTGACGGGGCGCATCACGTCCGGCACCGTCAAGCCCAACCAGAATGTGAAGGTGCTCGACCGCGACGGCAATCTCGTCGAGACCGGCCGCGTGACGAAGTTGCTTGCTTTCCGTGGGCTCGAGCGGACCGGTGTCGAAGAAGCCGAGGCCGGCGACATCGTGGCCGTTGCCGGATTGCCCAATGCAACGGTTTCAAACACGATTTGCGCACCCGAGGTCGAGACCCCCCTTCCCGCGCAGCCGATCGACCCGCCGACTTTGGCAATGATCTTTCGCGTCAACGACTCTCCCCTTGCCGGAACCGAGGGTGACAAGGTCACCGGTCGCATGATCCGCGCCCGCTTGTTGCGTGAGGCGGAAGGCAACGTCGCGCTTCGTGTACGCGAGTCCGACGAACGTGATTCCATGGAAGTCGCCGGACGCGGGGAGCTGCAGCTCGGCATTCTGATCGAAACCATGCGGCGCGAAGGCTTCGAACTGTCAGTATCGCGACCAAAGGTCCTTTTGAAGGAGGACCCTGCAACCGGCGAAGTGCTCGAACCGATAGAAGAGGTCGTCATCGATCTCGACGAGGAGCATTCCGGGATCGTCGTGCAGAAGATGGCCGAGCGCAAAGCCGACATGACGGAGATGAAGCCATCGGGCGGCGGACGATTGCGTCTTGTATTCCATGCTCCGACGCGCGGCCTCATCGGTTATCAGGGAGAATTGCTAACCGATACGCGCGGCACCGCGATCATGAACCGGCTGTTTCACGCCTACGCGCCCTACAAAGGGCCAATCCAGGGTCGCCGCAATGGCGTTCTGATCTCCAACGACAGGGGCGATGCCGTCGCTTATGCGCTCTGGAACTTGGAAGACCGCGGGCCCATGATTATCGAGCCCGGCTGGAAAGTTTACAACGGCATGATCGTCGGGGAGCACACCCGTGGCAACGATCTCATCGTCAATGTGCTCAAGGGCAAGAAGCTGACCAACATCCGGACCACGTCCAAGGACGAAGCGGTGCGCCTTACCCCGCCGATCCGGATGACGCTGGAAAAGGCGCTGGCCTACATCGAGGACGATGAGCTGGTCGAGGTGACGCCAAAGTCGATTCGCCTTCGCAAAAAGCTCCTGGACGAGAACGACCGCAAAAAAGAAGAGCGGAAGAAAGAAGCCGAGGCGGTCTGACCGACTGCGACCGAGCCGGCGCGAATCAGATTCGAATCACTTACCTCCCCTGAGGCGTTCGGAGGCTTCCCCGCCTTCCACGGGTCACGAAACCGACCGATTTCGTCCTCAATCGAATCCGCGAACGTCATTTTTTCTGCGTCGCTGTTGGAGTTTTAGCGCGTGTGACCAGTAATCCACACCGTTAACCCATCATTAACGATGGGGCTTGAAGGGCAGAAATTTCGTTGCTTCTATCTCGCAATGACCACGACCCTTATCGAGATTCGTCGCGCGAAGTCTTCCGACGCAATGGACGTGGCGGAGACGCACGACGAGGCGTGGCGCGCGGCCTATCAGGGCATCATCCCGGGCAACGAGCTCGATAAACTCATCAACCGCCGCGGCCCCGACTGGTGGGATTCGGCGATCCGCAAGGGCAGTCGTATCACCATCCTCCAATTCGGGGATCGCATCGCCGGCTACGCGAATTACGGGCGCAACCGTGCACGCAGCCTGTTCTATGACGGCGAGATCTACGAAATCTATCTGCGGCCGGAATTCCAGGGTCTCGGGTTTGGCCGTCGGCTGTTTTCCGCGGCGCGCAAGGACCTGAACCAGAGCGGGCTGAAGAGCCTTGTCGTTTGGGCGCTTTCGGACAACGACCCGGCAATGGAATTCTATCGCGCGCTTGGCGGCCGCGCGGTTGCGCGTTCCTCTGAACGCTTCGGCGCCAAAACGCTGGATAAGGTCGCCTACGCCTGGCAGGCGTAATCAGACTTTCGGAGCCGGCAAGCCCTTCTGCGCGCAAGCCGCGCGCAAAGTATTCAGCAGCAAGCACGCGATCGTCATCGGGCCGACACCGCCCGGTACCGGCGTGATGGCGCCCGCCACCTGCATGGCTTCGGCGTAGGCGACGTCGCCGACAATGCGTGTTTTGCCTCCATCGCCGGGCACGCGATTGATCCCCACGTCGATAACAGTCGCGCCAGGTTTGATCCAATCGCCGCGAATCTTTTCGGGCCGCCCAATGGCGGCAACGAGCACATCGGCACGGCGGCAGACCGAAGGAAGATCATGGGTCTGCGAATGGGTAATGGTCACTGTCGCATTCTCCGCCAAGAGAAGCTGCGCCACCGGTTTGCCGACGATGTTCGAGCGGCCGACCACAACGGCCTCAAGGCCGGCAAGCGTTTCGTGAACAGTCTTGGCAAGAATCGCGCAGCCCAGCGGGGTGCACGGCACGAGTGCCGGCAGCCCACTAGCAAGCCGGCCCGCATTGACCGGATGGAAACCGTCCACATCTTTGGCCGGATCGATCGCGGCAATGATCTTTTGTGCAACGATCTGTTTGGGGAGAGGCAATTGGACCAGAATACCACTGACATCCTCGTCGGCATTGAGCTTGGCAACGAGAGCAAGCAGCTCGGCTTCGCTGGTCGATGCCGCGAGCTTGCAATCGAAGGCGCGCATGCCTGATTCCGCGACCGCCTTGGATTTGTTGCGCACATAAACTTCGCTTGCGGAGTCGGCGCCAACCAGCACGACCGCGATGCCTGGAACAACACCGCGGTCGCGGTGCAAGCGATGCACGGCATCCGTAACCTTGCCGCGCAGATCGGCCGCTATCGTTTTGCCGTCGATAATTCGCGTGCCCATGTCGCGTGCTAATGTCCGCCAGCCGATCTCACCCGAACAAGGCTTAGCGCGGGAACGCAATTTTCTCCAGCGCCGCGATCAGCGTTGGCCCATCGCCCAAAATCAGAAGCCGCTTGAAACGGCCCGTCGCGCCGGAGACAAGCGCGACGTCGCGCGGTGGGACGCCGACCGCCTTGGCGACCAATCGAATGAGTGCAGTATTGGCTTCGCCATCCGCCGGTGCCGCGCGCACGCGAACCATGAGCGCAGGACGACCGTCACCGAACTCCTGCACGCCATCGATGGCATCGCAGCCGCTCTTTGGCGTCAACCGCACCGCGAGTGCAGCGCCGCCGATCGCCAAGGCCCAAGGTCTCGCGCCTGGCCTCGCGGCCATCCGCTAGAACACGTTAGGGTAGATGTACCGGATAATGACGTTTTCGAGAAACAGAATGAGCAGAATCAAAATCACCGGTGAAACATCGATGCCGCCCAGATTGGGTAGCACCGAACGAATTGGACGCAACAGTGGCTCGGTGATGCGGTAAAGGAACTCGCCGATCGTCGCCACCACCTGGTTGTGCGTGTTCACCACATTGAAGGCGATCAGCCAGGACAGGACCGCGGCTGCGATCAGGAGCCAGATGTAAATCTGCAAGACCAGCAGAATGATATCGAGTACTGCGCGCATGAGTGTCCGTCCGTTTGCAAACTGGGCGCAAAAGTAGCGGGTCGAATGGTCTCGAACAAGCCGACCACCGGGAATACGGCGCGTCCTTGACACGCCGAATACCTGGTCCTAAATGGCGCCCACTCGCCGCAATTTTCGCGCAACGACTGCTGTCGTTGCTCTTTTTGGCGGGGCCGTAGCTCAGTTGGGAGAGCGCCTCGTTCGCAATGAGGAGGTCAGGGGTTCAAATCCCCTCGGCTCCACCATTCAAGCCCTTTAAACGCACCCTTTTTCCCGGCGTACGATACTGTCTGGTTGATCTCGCTCGCCGCCGAAAGATTTTTATCGATACGACCGCGTAGATCCATCCGCGCGACCCCTGCTTTGCATCGAGCGCAGCCGACCCACCCGCGGAACGCCGGTAGGCAGACTTGCCTTGTGTCCGATATCATCGGGAAGACTGTTGAGTACGGAGGAAGACCCGATGGCAAAATTTGCCAACATTCTTGAAACGGTCGGCCATACACCGGTAATCCGCATCAATAAACTCGCGCCGAAAGGCATCAATTTCTTCGTAAAAAGCGAAGCGTTCAATCCCCTTGGTTCGGTCAAGGACCGCCTCGCGCTCGGCGTCATCGAAGCGGCGGAGAAATCGGGAGAGCTCAAACTCGGACAGACTGTGATCGAAGCAACCTCAGGCAATACCGGGATCGGCCTTGCGATGGTCTGCGCAGCGAAAGGCTATCCGCTGGTTGTCACGATGGCAGAGACGTTTAGCATCGAGCGCCGCAAACTCATGCGGTTCCTCGGCGCCAAGGTGGTGCTTACGCCTGCAGCCGATCGTGCAGTCGGAATGGTCAACAAGGCGGTCGAACTTGCGAAGACGCATGGCTGGTTCCTCACCCGCCAATTCGAGAACGAAGCCAATCCCGACATACATTCGCGTTCGACGGCTCGGGAAATCATCGATGACTTCAAGGGCGAGAGACTGGACTACTGGGTGACCGGATTCGGAACCGGCGGCACGCTCAAGGGCGTTGCCCGGGTGCTCGCCAAGGAGCGGCCAGATACGAAAATCGTCGTGTGCGAGCCTGCCGATGCGCCGATGCTTTCCAGCGGCGCGAAACAGGAACGCAATCCAGACGGTTCCCCGGCCAAACCCAACCCGGCATTCAAGCCACACCCGATGCAGGGCTGGAGTCCTGATTTCATTCCGAAGATTACGGGTGACGCCGTCGACATGGGCGTGATCAGCCGAATTCTCACCATAGCCGGGCCGGACGCCATGAAATGGAGCCGCGAGCTTGCGCAAAAGGAAGGCATCTTTGTCGGCATCACGGGGGGTGCAACATTCGCGGGTGCGCTTGAGGTGTGCAAGAGCGCAAAGACGGGTGACACTGTGCTGTGTATGTTGCCGGACACCGGCGAACGTTACCTGTCGACACCCCTGTTCAATGACATCGGCGTGGACATGAGCGAGAATGAATTGAACATCTCAAATTCGACGCCGAACTACCGATTGCCGTCAAAGGCCGCCTGACCCTCCAAATAAGATGGGTCACGCAAGAAGTCGCCTAAGGATCAATAGCGGAATTTCTCAGTCTCGGTAATTCTTGAGCTGCTGCCGTTCATTTCGTGCTGGGGGCTTGCAATGACCAAGGTACATCGCCCGTGGTACTCGGTCCTGTATATCCAGGTTCTGATTGCCATCGCTGTTGGAATTTTTATCGGTCACTTCTGGCCCGATCTGGGAAAGGCTCTTAAACCTCTTGGAGACGGCTTCATCGCACTTATCAAGATGATGATCGGCCCGGTCATTTTTTGCACGGTCGTGCACGGGATCGGTTCGATGCGCGACCTCAAAAAAGTCGGCCGCGTTGGTGTCAAAACGTTGTTTTATTTCGAGGTGGTTTCGACACTTGCACTCATCATTGGATTGATCGTCGGCGAAGTGCTGCAGCCCGGCAAAGGCTTCAACATCGATGTGGCAAGCCTCGATCCCAAGGCCGTTGCGGGCTACGTCACCAAGGCCAAGGAAGAGGGCATTGTCGCGCATTTGCTGGCGATCATCCCCGACACATTCATGAGCGCCTTTGCCAAGGGAGATCTGCTTCAGGTTCTGCTTATTTCCATTCTTTCAGGTTTTGCGATCTCGCGCCTTGGTGAGCTCGGTGAAAAAATCAACAACGTCATTAATGCCATGGCCCAGATCTTCTTTGGCATCATACGCATCATTGTAAGAGCTGCGCCAGTTGGAGCGCTCGGCGCCATGGCATTCACCGTCGGAGCCTATGGCGTGTCTTCACTTGTCAACCTGTTGGAGCTAATCGCGACGTTCTACCTGACGAGCCTGCTCTTTGTTCTGCTCGTACTCGGCACAATTGCGCGGTTCGCAGGCTTTTCCATTCTACGTTTCCTCGCCTACATCAAGGACGAGTTGCTCATTGTGCTTGGGACGTCTTCATCCGAAACAGTGCTCCCCCATATGATTCAAAAGATGGAGCACCTCGGCGCCTCGAAGTCGGTGGTCGGGTTGGTCGTACCGACGGGCTATAGCTTCAATCTTGACGGCACCAACATCTACATGACCCTGGCGACGCTGTTTTTGGCGCAAGCCACCAATACTCATCTGACATTCGGTCATCTGCTTGGCATTCTTGTCATCGCTATGGTGACTTCGAAAGGCGCATCCGGCGTGACCGGCGCAGGATTCGTGACGCTCGCAGCGACGCTTGCAATTGTGCCGGATGTACCAATCGAGTCGCTCGCAATCCTGGTCGGCATCGACAAATTCATGAGCGAGTGTCGAGCACTCACCAATCTGGTTGGCAATGGCGTTGCAACCATTGTCATCAGCCGATGGGAAGGCGAACTCGACGTGGACCAGTTGCACGAAACGATGGCCCATCCGATCACCGTTGGCGAAGAGCTGGAAGCGCAATCCGCGTGATTTTGGTGGCGGCGTTCGAGGCCAAATCCGCGCAGGGCTATTGATGAAAGTCGGCCGCGATGCTTTCCATCGGAATTGCCAGTTCGCAGCGCAGCCCTTCCGGCGCAAAGGAAAGCTTGGCCTCGCCACTCAGCTCCGCGGAAATGCTCCCTTCAATGAGCTTGGAGCCAAAGCCGCGGTGCTCAGGTTCGACAACCGGCGGCCCGCCCTTTTCAAGCCACTCGATGCGCAGAATCTGCTGGTTGTCGTCGGTACGAACCGGTTGCCACTGAATTTCAATACTTCCCGCAGGGATGGATAGCGCGCCATATTTGGCGGCATTGGTGGTGAGTTCGTGCACCGCCATCGCCAGCGTCAGCACCGCACGCGGCCGCAATACGAGATCTTCGCCGCGCAGAACGACTCGTCCGGCACCGGCATAAGGTGCGAGGCTTCCCGCGAGCAGGTCGCGCAAATCGGCGTTCTCCCAGTGGTGCATTGTGAGCTGGTCATGCGCCTTGGAGAGCGCGATCAAGCGACCTTCGAAACGCTCACGGAAAGCAGCCGGGGTGTGCGCGCCGCGCGCGGTCTGCGCGGCCAATGACTGAACGGTGGCAAGCGTGTTTTTCACGCGATGATTCAGCTCATCCATCAGCAGCTTTTGCCGCTGTTCTGCCGCCTTGCGCTCGGTGATGTCCTGAACGACACGCACGATATATTGCAAGCGATCTTCGGCATCCCGGACAGGCGAAGAGTACACAGAAAGCCAGATCACGCGGTTATCGCGCCGAACGAATCGCTTCTCGACTGAATAAAATTCAAGTTCACCAGCAACTTGCTTGCGAAATGCCTCCCGGTCAGGATCAGCATCGTCGGGATAGGTGTAACGAAACAATCTGCCGGCCAGAAGTTCCTTGCGACTGAAGCCGGTGATGGCACAAATCGATTCATTGACGCGCAGAAAACGTCCGTCGGGGTCAACCTCGGAAATACCAATGGCGGCATGCTCGTAAGTGGCCGCAAGCCGTTGGTCCTGCTCGAGCGCGTGCAGACGCGAACGCTCGAGGGCTGCATCAGCCCGCTTGCGTGCCGTGATGTCGAGAAAACAATTGACCGCGCCCACCAGCTCGCCCTTCGCATTGCGAAGTGGGTCAATGTTGACGGACATGATCAACGTGGACCCGTCCGCGTGCTCGACGATTCGCTCGACATCACGCACCGGCTTTCCTGTCGCAAGCACCTCGGCAACCAGGGAACGCTTGACCGGCGTTCCGTCGAGATCGAAAAAGCGGGCGGTCTGCCTGAACTGTTCGTGCGTCTGTCCGGGACTTGGGGCACCACCCCATACGGCCACGGCGTGGCGATTGTATTGAAGGATTGTCCCCTCGGCGTCGCAGATGAACGTCGCGATCGGCAACAACTCGAGGATGCCATCGGATGCGCGAAGCATCGCGCTCAGCAGAGACGGAATGTGGCGGGTGCCGGAATGGCTGCGCTCGTCGGAATCAACCATCCGCACGCCTCCGCGTGGATTTCGATCCCCCAGCCCCCCAAGGCAACGATCAGGTTCAATAATGATTTGTCAATGGCACGGGCGGCTTATGACCCCGGGTTACCGCCGCAAGTCACGGTCAGGAAGCGTTTTTCGTGACCGTGTTTGCCGGTGCAGAACCGATCCAATGATCGATGAAAGCCGCGAGCCAGTTGCGTGATGCGAGGTCATGGACCGCGCGATCGGCGATGTGCTCGTGGCGTTGCTTGGCACCGGGCAATTCCATACGGTGCGCGCCTCGCACCAGCCAACGGTACATCATCGCGTGCGTCACTTCCGGATGAAATTGAAGTGCGTAGCCGGTACCGAACCGGAAAGCCTGCACGGAAAAGGCATCGCCTTCCGCCAGCAGCTCGCTTCCGGACGGCAGCTCAAAACCTTCGCGATGCCATTGATACACATGGTCGGGCCAATCCGCGCAAACCTTACGGCCAGCTTCGGTCGGTCGGATCGGATAGTAGCCGACCTCGGCGTGACCTTGCGGATGCGGAAACACCGGAGCACCGAGATGGCGTGCGAGCATCTGCGCGCCGAGACAAATGCCGAGATAAGGCTTTTTGTCCCGCAGCGGCACACCGATCCAATCGATTTCCCGGCGGACAAAATCCTCGTTGTCGTTCGCGCTTTGTGGGCCGCCGAAAATCGCCGCACCGGCGTGCTCGTCCATTGTCTCGGGCAAAGGGTCGCCGAAGCGCGGGCGTCGAATGTCGAGCGGATAGCCGAGTTTCGCCAACGTCTGGCCGACGCGGCCCGCCGAGGAATGCTCCTGATGCAAAATGAGAAGTACGGGTTTCAGCATTGATGATTCGACGGTTGCTCCCGTTGCTGACTAGTAACGGCTTTGGCGGGCTTTGCAACACGAGCAGCGGGATACAGCTTATGTCGGCCGCGCGGATCTGCGGCGCTTTTGGCGGTAGTCCACAAAACTGAGGATCAGACCTCGTGGGGTTACACGGATCAAGAACGTAATGAGCTTGTTAATGGCCCCCGGCACGACGGTTCGGCGTCCTTCGATCAAACCGCGATATCCAGCTTCCGCCACTTGCTCCGCCGACTGGATCAGAAAGCTCGGGCCGATCGCTTTTTTACTGAGACCGGCACGATCGGCAAACTCCGTCGGCACCGGGCCGGGACACAGCACGGTGACGCGAATTCCACGCGGCTTGAGTTCACTGTGCAAAGCCTCGGAAAACGACAGAACATAGGCTTTCGTTGCATAGTAAACCGCCATCCCGGGCCCGGGCAGAAAGCCGGCCATCGAACCGACGTTCAGCAGCCCGCCGCGATGGCGGGCGAGACTGTCGACAAAGGCAAGCGACAGCTCGGTCAACGCGCGCACGTTGAGATCGATCATCTGCGATTGTTCGTCATGGTTGAGCGCGCTGGCGGCTCCCACCAGGCCGAACCCTGCATTGTTGACCAAGAATTGCGGCTCGACGCCTTGTGCCGTGAGCGCATCGCCGATCACACGCGCGATCCCAGGCTTGAGCAAATCGGCCGCGAGAACAATCGGCCGGGGTGCGCCGGTCGCGGCAATTTCGTCAGCCAGCGCATGTAGTCTGTTTTCCCTCCGCGCGACCAGCGCCAACTCATGTCCATCGCGAGCGAATACGCGGGCCAGCGCCACGCCAATACCCGCCGAGGCCCCGGTGATGACAGTCACTGGCCGCAGATTGCTCATTGTATACTGCAATATCACGCGATCGGCCGCCCGCTCTCGAACGGCCGATCGGGGTTCTGCGCGTTACGCAACTTTGGGATCGAGACCTTCCAGCGGACGTCTCGCCGGCTCAACACCCCAAAAGTAGACAGCGATAATTTGTATCACGACCAGGCCGATCATCAGCCACACCACGCCCGGCAGTTGATAATTGACGATCAGATAGCCGACGACGAACGGAGACACCACCGTGGCGCCGCGGCCCAGCGTGTTGCAGATGCCGTTCGCGCGAAGGCGGATCTCGGTCGGAAACAGTTCGGGCGTGTAGACGCCGAAGAGGATGGCGGTCTGGATGTAGATCGCGACGATCAGGATCGCGCCGACAGTAAGAACGATCACCGGATCGGAGGCGGCGTTGAAATGCGAGTAAACCCAACCCGCGGCGATCGTGAGAAATGATGCGCCGATGATGCTCCAACGTCGCCCGATATAGTCGGACAAAACTGCGCCGAACGCACACCCGACCAGCGAAGCGGCGGCAAGCACGACCGTGTAGCCGAGTGAATTGGTGATCGTGAGCCCCTGACGAAGGAAGAACTGCGGCAGGAAGATCACGAAGCCGAAGATCAACGTATTGATCGTTATCAACACCCAGCTCCCGACCAGCAGGCGCTGCAGAATCGGCGGCTTGAACATCGCGACAGCGGTTAGCTGCGGCACGGCGACTGCCGGCTTCGGCGCCGCGAGCGGGCCGCTGGCCGCCTGCACTTCCTTTTCGATCGATTCCATCAGAGCTTCGGCCTCGGCCGTGCGACCTTGCGCCTCGAGCCAGCGCGGCGACTCCGGCAGATTTTTCCGCAGATACCAGACGATCAGCGAGCCGATGCCCGCAATGATGAACATCGGACGCCATCCCCAGGTCGGGATGATCAAATAGCCAAGGATGGATGTTGCCGGAAATCCGGCTACGACGAGAAATGCCATGAAGGACAGCCAACGCCCGCGCGTCTGCGGTGGCACAAATTCCGTCAGTGTCGAATAGCCGACGACGATTTCGGCGCCGAGACCAAGGCCCTGCACGAAACGGCAGGCGATCAGTTGATTCATGTCCTGCGCGAAAGCAGCGGCAATCGAGGCAAGACCAAAAATGAGCAGGTTGATCTGATAGGTGAAGCGCCGACCATATTTGTCGCCGACGAAGCCGGTGATGAAAGAGCCGATCGTCATGCCGACAAAGGTCAGGGAGATGAATTGCAGATTTTGCGGCAGCGTGGAGAACTTGGTCTGTGTTGTCGAAGCAAGCACGCTGGCCGCAACGTAGAGATCGTACCCATCGAAAAACATTCCGGCCCCGACCAGCCAGAAAATCCGGTAATGAAACGATGAAATCGGCAGCCGGTCGAGACGCGCGCCGGCATTCACAGTCGTAGCCATCGGTTCCCTCCCCGTGGGATTGAATATTGCGACCGGTCTACGCCGGTTGGTGCGTGATGGTAGTCGAGGCGACGCGCGTGCGCCAATACCCCATGGTGGGATCCTTGCGTTGCGCCGCCGCGAGCGCCGCGTGTGCACGCTTATAGTTACCACGCAACATATACGAGAAGCCCTGGTTGTTGAGAATCTCGACGGTCGGCCCAACATGCGGACCGCCTGACCGTAGGCGCGGTCCGTGAGATCAAACCGACGCAGGCAATCGCAGGAGACGGCAAGACCGATCCAGGCCTCGGCGTCGCGCGGATGCTTCTCGACGGCGAGACGGACTTGCCTCCGCTCCGCCGCGACCGAAGCCCCATTCGTTCCCTCGGTCGGGACGGTGTATTCCTGTTTCGCCGCCGGGCGCGTCACGTGCGCTGGCTTGCAAAAAACCCCGTAAATACGGGGCTATCGCCCACCGGGAACAACAATTGGGAAATCATCAAGACTAAGGCGCGGTTATCGAAGTACAGTCGTGCCGTTGCTCGCGCGGCGGTGTTGCGGCAACATGTCTGCATCTGTCATCAGCTGAAAGTCGCTACACCCAACGCCGGGCGCCGCGACGATTTCTTCCGGGAGATTTCTGTCGATGTCGAAACCTCGCATTAGTTATGTGGATCCTTCGACGATTAAGGATCCGGCCATGATCGCTGAATTCGAGCGCTGCGCGCGCGAGGGCACGCCACGCCCGGAAAGCCAGGCTATTCGCGCGCACGTGCCAGCGACGTTCTGGTCGTTCGCCAACACCTGGCGCGATGTTTTCAAGAACGGCGTGGCCGACCATAGGATAAAAGAGCTTTGCCGAATCTACGTCTCGCGTTCCGTGCTGTGCGAATTCTGCGGCAATCAGCGCTCAATCAAGGCGGCAAAATCGGGACTGAAAGAAGATGACTATTCAGACCTTATCAATTTCGAGAGCTCGACGCGCTACGACGAGCGCCAGAAGGCCGCGTTGGCCTACGCAGAAGCCATCACCTGGGACCTGCCGGCCACTGATGCTTTGTGGGAGCGCCTGCACAAGCATTTCAGCGAACCCGAACTTGTGGAGATCGGCTATTTCGTCGCAATCACCATGGGTCAGCAGCGCTGGCTGCGCACTCTGAATATCGAGCACCATCAGATTCTGGCCGGAACCGACGGTTCGATGGCGCCTGGCTTCGAAACTCTCGAAGCATTGCAGCGTTCAAAGCAGGCCCAGGACTACTGGGCCAAGATCAACGCCAAACCCGCAAAGCAGCCCGCCGAGTGACCAGTCAAGCAATGCCGTCTTCCGCCGTCCGATCCGCCCCTGCTTCGCGGGTTGCCAAAGGTGAACCACGGATCCGCGTCCGCGGTCTGGGCAAGCGCTACGGTACGCTCGAGGTCTTCCGCAATATCGACTTCGACGTCGGTAAGCGCGAGATCGTTGCAATTGTCGGTCCCTCCGGCTGCGGCAAGACCACCCTCTTGCGCTGCATCGATGGGCTTTTGCCGCACGACGCCGGTGAAATCCGCGTCGGCAATGTGCGCATCACGGAGCCGATCTCCGGTGTGGCGATGGTCTTCCAGCATTTCGGCCTGTTCCCGTGGAAGACTGTGTTCGAAAACGTCGCCTATGGCTTGCGGATGGCCGGCGCACCGCGCGCCGATATCGAACGCAAGGTTCCGGAATTCATCAAGCTGGTGGGCCTGAGCGGTTTCGAAAACGCATTTCCCTACCAGATGTCCGGCGGGATGCAGCAGCGCTGCGGTCTAGCTCGCGCACTTGCCGTCGAACCCAACGTGCTGCTGATGGACGAACCGTTTGCCGCCGTCGATGCGCAGACGCGCGAGATCCTGCAATTCGAATTGTTGCGTATCTGGGAACAGCGGCCGACCGCAATGATTTTCGTTACCCACTCGATCGAAGAAGCTGTGCTCCTCGGTCACCGGGTCATCGTACTCAAGGGACGGCCGTCGAGCATTCACGAAACAATCACCATCGACCTGCCACAGCCGCGCACGCGAGAGACCTTGCGCGAACCGCGCTTCGCCGAGTTGCGCGAGCAGGTCTGGGGCACGCTGATGCGGGAGGCGCGCGAAGCCGAATTCCATCTCGAACGTTGAGCCTGAATAAGAAAATGAAGCTGTAGAGGGAGGATTCAATGATCCATAGAACAATCGCATTGGCGGCAGGCGCAATCCTGCTTGCCGCATCGCTTACTGCCGCGGTGGCCCAGGGCAAGAAGATCGTCGTCGCTATTCCGGGCGTTCCGCCGATCTATTCGGTCACGATCGCCTTCGTCGCGGAAAAGCAAGGCTTCTTCAAGAAGCATGGCGTCGATGTTGAAATCCGTCCGTTCGACAATGGTACCGCCGCAGCCCGCGCGGTCGTGGCCGGCGACATCGACATGGCCTGGTCGCCAACGCCGCCGGTGATCAACCAGGTTTCGAACGCTGATGTGCCACTAGTCGCTGTCTACGGCATGCCCAATCCGGATTGGGTCATCGGCACCACCGAAACCGGCAAGACATGCAAGGACATAGTGGGGCAGGATGTTGGTGTCGACTCGATCAACGGTGCACGTTCAGTGGCGCTGCGCTCGATGCTGACCGGCTGCCCTGGCGTGAAAATCGAAGACACCAAGCAGATCGCCTTGGGTTCGACACCGGGACCGGCCCTGCTCGCCGGCCAGCTAAAGTATGCCGTGCTGCATCTCGACGACCTCGCCGAGATCGAGCACCAGGGCAAGAAGCTCAATATCCTGCTGGCGATGAAGAACACCAATCCGACCAGCCACTATCTGATCATGGTCGCGCGGAAGGACAATCTGGCGAAAAACCGTGACGCCATCGTGCGCACCGTTGCCGGGATGATTGAAGCCGCGCGCTTCATGCGGGACCCGAAAAACGCCGATACCGTCGCTGAAATCGCCTCCATCACCGGACACAATAAAGAAGTGAACAAGGCAGCGCTCAAGGCGTTCCTCGATATCGACTTCTGGGCCGCCAAGGACGACGGCATGCCGCGCGACAAGATTGAGGCGGTCGCTGCTCTCATGAAGAAGATCGGTTCGATCAATCCCGACAAGGAACCGGTCAGCTACGACAAACTCGTCGACGCCAGCATCTGGAAAGATGCCAACGCAATGGTGAAGTGAGAGTCATCTTCCCGAGATACGCCGAGCCCCGGGAAGACCAGTTGATGATCGGACAGTCACCTTGCAGTCAAAAGCACTCCGCCGTCACGCACCCTTCTGGTTCAGCATTTTCGCGGGCATTGCGCTCTGGGAAGTTGCCGGGCGTAACTCCAGCCCAGCCTTCATGGTGCCGTTCTCGACGACAATTGCGCGCCTTTGGCAGCTGACGGTCAGCGGCAATTTCATTTCTCAGTTGGTTGATTCGGCAAAACTCTTCCTTGCCGGATTCGGGCTCGCCCTGATCGTCGGAATGCCGCTTGGCCTGCTCCTCGCCCGCGTCCGCATCCTGCGTGTGGGTGTCGAACCCTACATCATGATCCTCTATGCAACGCCGATGGTGGCATTGATCCCTTTCATCCTCTCGATGATGGGTTTCGGCTTTGCGCCAAAGCTGCTGGTCGTTTTCCTGTTCGCGGTTTTTCCCGTGCTCTACAACACCGTTGAAGGCGCACGCAGCATCAAACCTGAGCTGATCGAAGTTGCGAAGTCGTTCCGCTCGAGCGAGTGGGCGCTGTGGCGCGAGGTCATGTTGCCTTACACCCTGCCGTACACGATGACGGGCGTTCGTCAGGCGATCGGCCGTGCGCTGGTCGGAATGATCGCGGCCGAATTCTTCCTGTCGGCAACCGGCTTCGGTCAACTCATCATGAGCGCCTCGCAGAATTTCGACACGGGCGGCGTATTCGCGTCGATGCTGGTCATCGGGCTGCTCGGTGTCGCTCTGACGCGACTTGGCTTGCTCATCGAGCAGCACTTCGCACGCTGGAGACAGTAGCGTGGCCGAACAAGCTCTCAGCACAGCCGTTGCGGATGGTCAGAAGACGCAGAGTGCGTCGAGCGGATTGTCCGGCGCCTGGTTGCCGCGACTGATCACGGGATTTGTGATTCTGCTCACCTGGGAAGTCGTGGTGCGCGCCTCCGCTCCGGCCTACGTGGCGAAGCCGACCACCGTCATTTGGGCCATTCCGAAAGTGCTCACCGAGCCGGCGTTTCTGCAGGCACTCGGTTCGACCCTTGTGGCGGTTGCGGAAGGATTGGTGATGACGATCGTCGTCGGCACGATTCTCGGGCTGCTGATGGGCCGCAGCACCACATTCGATCGCGTATTCCGCGTGTACATCAACTTCTTCAACGCGATGCCGATGATCGTGGTGTTGCCGCTGTTTTCTTTGTGGTTCGGCTATTCGAGCGGCGCCCGCATCGCGACCATCATCTTCGCCGCAATATTCGCTATCACGATGAACGTCGCGGACGGAGCCCGCTCCGTGCCGCGCGACTATCTTGAAGTCTCGCGCTCGTTCAGGTCGGGGCGCCTGCGAACGTTGATTGACATCGTGCTGCCGTCCTCGATGCCCTATCTGCTCGCGGGCTTCCGGCTTGCCGCCGGCCGAGCGCTGATCGGCGCTGTGGTTGCCGAGTTCTTTCTTTCGGTCGGCGGGATCGGCTACTACATCCTTTACAATTCCCGCTCCTATCACCACAACGAGGCGTTCGTCGGCGTGCTTTTGCTCGCGGCGTTCGGCGTCGGCTTCGAGCTGCTGGTGAACTGGTCGACGCGACACTTCATGCCGTGGTATCGCCGGGACGAAAAGTCGACCTAGCGGCTTCATCGAGCTTCACGAGGAAATTTCATATGTCATCCGACCCCTTGCTCAAGGCCGCTATCGCCCATTGGGGACCCCGCTTCGTGGCCAACGGCGTAGTCCTGACCGACTTCGAAGAAGTCACCGGTTCTATTTCCTCGTACAACGGCTGGTGCAGTGCCTGGTCGGCGCGCGCAGCACATCACGAGCAGCTGGGCCGTCAGGCGTTGGCGAAAAAGTATTTCCTCACAGCGGGAGAATGCCTGCAACGCGCCGGCGTCTACTATCATTTTGCCTCCTTCCTGTTCGTGCACGATCAGGCGCAGATGAAAGCCGCGCACAAAAAGCAGATCGAATGTCGACAGGCTGCACTTCCTCACTTGCTGCCGCCCGGCGAACGCGTCGAAATTCCATATGAAGGCAGCACCATGGCCGGCATCCTGCGCAAGCCGGTCGGCGTTGAACGGCCGCCGGTCGTCGTAATGGCAGTCGGCCTCGACTCAACAAAGGAAGAAGGTGACGCTTACGAAGCGCCGTTTCTTGCACGCGGCATTGCAACGCTCATCTTCGAAGGCCCGGGCCAGGGCGAAGCGCAATATGATTTTCCCATTCGCGGCGACTTCGAGGCGCCGGTGAAGGCCGTGATCGATTTTGTGGAGAAGCGGTCCGACCTAGATGCCGGGCGGATCGGCATGTGGGGCGTCAGTCTCGGCGGCTACTACGCGCCACGTGCCGCGGCGTTCGATAAGCGCATCAAGGCCTGCATCGCGCTCGGCGGGCCGTTCAATTGGGGAGCGGCCTGGGACGGATTACCGGAACTGACGCGACAGGCCTTTCGCGTTCGCAGCCACTGCAGGACGCCCGAAGATGCCCGCAAGAATGCCAACACGCTGTCTCTCGAGGGCGTAGCGCAGAACATTACTTGCCCGTTGTTTATCGTGAACGGCCGCCTGGACCGTATCGTTCCGGCCAAGGACGCGGAACGCCTGGCCCGCGAAGCAAAAGGGCCCGTTGAACTCATGATGATCGAGGATGGCAACCACATCGCTACCAACCGCGCCTACCGATGGCGCCCGCAAAGTGCGGATTGGATGAAAGAGCAGCTGGGAGAGCCACACCACCCGCTTATGCCCGCGTAAGCAGGCTGCTAAAGCGCAACAAGCCCGCGTGGCACCGCGTGCATGCGCTCGATGCCGCTTTCGGTGATCACGACCATTTCGCCGGTTTGTACGCCAGCCTTGCCATCGCGCGTGACAACGTTCGGCTGGATCACGACGGTCTGCCCGGCGCGAAACAGATCCTGCGGCACCGGACCCGCTGGGCGGCTCCTGCAACCAAGGATCGGCGGAAGATATCCGCCACCATAACCGTGCAGCAGATCGTCGATGATGGTGAAGCCTGCGTCCTCGATCACGCCGGATGCCTCGATCACCTGCGATGGCGTAGCGCCGGCCTTGAGCACCGCCGCGATTGAATCGAACGCCGCATCCGCTGCCGCGTGAAGTTCGCGATAGAGCTGGTTCGGCTCGCCGAGCGAAAAGCTGCGCAGAACCTGTCCGGGATGATCCCAGAAAGCCGCGCTGATCTCGGCCACAATAACGTCACCCGATCGCAAGCGACGCCGGCGCGGAAACTGACGAGGCACGCCAAGGTCGGGCGCACCCATCGCAGTGACGCCAATGTAATGAATGACGTTGATCGCACCTTGAGACACGTAGGAGCGCTCGACTAAGTCACCCAGCTCGCGTTCGTTCAGACCAGGTTTTGACGCATCGCGCAGCGCCGCCATGCCAAGGTCGCTGAAATACGCACCGACGCGCAGCCAATCAAGCTCCTCGGTCGACTTCACCTGACGCAGCCGGACATAATCGCGGTTAAGGCTTTTCGGCTTGCCGAATTTTGCCGAAAGCGCCGCATGCTGCTCGGCGCTGACAGGTCCCATGGTTGCGACGCGATCCTGTCGCGCGCCGCGCCGCTTGAGCGCTTCCGTCGCCGCAGCGATAGAAGACTCACCGCCCCATTTGACGTCCGCCTTGTCGGCGAGGATCTGCGCCTGTGGGGCATGATTGACATATTGCACGAAAAGAGCGTCGCGCTCACGCGGCGTGAATATCCCAACTGCCTCGGCGGTGACGGGCCATTGCGTGAGCCACTGCACGACCGAACCGAACCGGTTGGCGCCGCAGAAAAGAAGATGGTCGCATTCGGCCTGTGTCAGCAGCCTTTCAACAGCTGCACGCCGCTGCGTCATCTCCGCTTCGGAAAAGCGCGGGTATTCGGCCTCAACAATGCGCGCCAAATGAGGAGGGAGAGAAGCCATGATTGTCCGATCGTGTCGCTGGCGCGTGATTAAAAAATCTCAGCCGGACTTCTTCGGCAATGCCACGATCATGTCGAGCTCGATACGTGCTCCCGGTGACGACAGCTGGTTGATGCATACCGTCGTGCTCGCCGGACGCCAGTCGCCGAAATATTTGCCCATGGTCGCGTGCATGGCGTCGGCATCGCGGAAATCCGTCAAATACTTCGTCACCTTCACCACATCGCGCCAGCCGGCGCCAACCTCGTCCAGGATCGACTTGATCGCTTCCATGGCCCGCGTGGTCTGTTCCTCTATCGAGTGCGGGTGCACGTGCTCGGCGTTGACGTGAGGATGCTTGTGATAAAGGGGCGAAGGCGTCGCGCCTGACAGGAACATCAGATCGCACGCCCCGACAATCCGCACCGCCGGGGCATACGGCATGGTGTGCGCCTCCTCGGGTTTCGGGTGTACGGGTTCGAGTCGGACGCTCTGTTGCGGCCTGGTCATCACGGTCATCACGGGCCTCCCATCGGCAAACGAATCCACGCCATTTGGGACCGAAAAGCGCCCTGACGCAACCGCTTCACACGGCGCCTCGCGTGTTGATCGCCGCGCGGGAAACGCTAACGTGCGCCCGACAGGAGAACCGAATGCCTGCCACTATCCTCGATTCCGCGGTGTTCCGCGACATATTCACCACCGAAGCAATGCGGACTGTTTTCTCGGACGAGAACCGCGTGCAGAAATATCTGGACTTCGAGGCAGCACTCGCGCGCGCGCAAGCCAAACTCGGCATCATACCGAAGGAGGCGGCCACCGAAATCGTTCGCCATTGCTCGGTCGATAAGATCGACATGGCGAAGCTCAAGGAGGCAACTGAGCGGATTGGCTACCCGGTCCTGCCTGTCGTCCAGCAACTGGTAAACCTGTGCAAGGACGGACTCGGCGAATGGTCGCATTGGGGTGCCACCACTCAGGACATCACCGACACGGCAACCATCATGCAGATCCGGGAGGCGCTGGCCCTCGTCGAGAAGGACATTGACGGCATTTGCGAGGGTCTGGCGACCCTTGCCAAAAAATACCGCGACACGCCAATGGCTGGGCGCAGCAACCTTCAGCAGGCCGTGCCAATCACTTTCGGATACAAAATGGCGACAATGCTCGCTGCCTTCGAGCGCCATAGGCAGCGTCTCAAGGAATTGAAGCCCCGCGTTCTGGTTGGCGAATTCGGCGGCGCCGCCGGCACCCTTTCCTCGCTCGGCAAGGACGGGCTGGAGGTTCAGGAGGAGCTGATGAAAGAGCTCAAGCTAGGACAGCCGGAGATTTCATGGCACACGGTGCGCGATCGCATCGCAGAGGTCGGCTGCTTCCTCGGCCTCGTCACCGGAAGCTGTGGCAAGATCGCCTTCGACATCAAACTGTTGATGCAGACCGAAGTCGAGGAGGTCTACGAACCATTCCACGCGGGTCGCGGGTCGTCCTCGACCATGCCGCAGAAGCGTAATCCGATTTCATCGGTCTACATCACTGCGCAGACCGCAATGGTGCGCCAGCTGGTTGCCGCATTGCTGGATGCACAGGTGGAAGATCACGAACGGTCTACGGGCCCGTGGGAAATCGAGTGGATCGCACTGCCGGAAATTTTCATGTTATCCGCGGGCGCTCTCTCGCAGACGCGGTTCCTCGTCGAGGGCCTGCAGGTCAACGAGAAGAAAATGCGTGAGAACCTTGACATCACCAAGGGATTGATCATGTCGGAAGCGGTGATGATGGGGCTTGGCCCCGAAATCGGTCGCAACAAGGCGCACGATCTGGTCTACGACATTTGCCGCGATGTGGTGAAAACCGGCCGTCCGCTGATCGACCTGCTCGCCGAAGACAAGGAGATCAGCAAGCACGCCGATCGCAAGAAACTCGAACGCCTGGTCGATCCAGCCAACTATCTTGGCGTTGCCGGCGAGATGGTCGACCGCGTGCTGAAGATGCGAAAGTAATACTCAGGCCTTCGGCATCGTTCGCCAAATCGCAAACGCCACGGCGAGCGTCGCCGCGCCGACCAGCAGGAACAGCGCCGGCACCGTCGCGCCAAGTTTCTGCATGACTGCCACAACAATCGTCGCGCCAGTCATGAACGCCGCGTTCAAAATATTGACGGCGGCAATTGTACGCGCCCGGCGATCCGCGCCACTCCAGGCCTGGACCGCGGCAAAGGCCGGTACAATGAACAGGCCGCCCGCGATTGCAAGGCCGCACAGGTCGATCGCGGCACGGAGCCCGAGTGTCGATGCAAATACAACGGCGGGACCTTGCGGCGTAGTCGCCGGAGTTGCGCCAAAAGTGGCAAAGCCGAGGTCGAGCGCAAACGCGCCCAACAGAAGGGCACCCACGAGCGTTGTCCCGAGAACGATGCGTCCACGCGCGATTGCCGCCGCCAGACCGGAGCCGACACCCACCGCAATCGAGAACAGCGCGAGATAGGCGGTGATGGTCTCCTCGTTTCCACCGATCAGCGTCTTGACCAGTGGAGGCAGCAATGACAGCACCACAATACCGACAAGCCAGAACCAGCTGACGACCAACGCGCCCCACCACAACCTCGAGTCGGCATGCAAATGCCGCATCATGGCGACGGTAGAAGCAGCAATGTTGGCATCGATTTTCAGCTGGGGCGCGCCATCGCCCGTCGCAGGGATGAGCAAAGCGGACATCCAGCAGGCAAGCGCGAAGCTTATGACAAGAACCGCAAAGGTTCCGGTCTCACCTCCGCGTGACGCGAAGCCTGCGGCGATCGTGCCCAGAAGAATGGCGACAAAGGTCGCGCCTTCGATCAGCGCATTGCCGGATGGCAATTGCTCGCGTCGCAGATGGTCCGGCAGAATGCCGTACTTGATCGGCCCGAACAGCGCCGCAAGAACTCCGAATGCGAACAATGCAACAAAGAGAATTGGCAACGACGATCGCGCATATCCGAGCACGGCAAACGCGGCGATGAATATCTCGGCGAACTTCAACCGTTGAGCAACCTTCGCCTTGTCGTAGCGATCCGCCAGTTGGCCACCGAGCGCAGACAGAATGAAGAAAGGCGCAATGAAAGCCGCGCTCGCAAGCGTGATCAGCGCTTCCGAGTCGGCCCTGTCCGACTGGAACAGGATGACGAAGACCAGCGCAGTCTTGAGAAAATTGTCGTTGAATGCCGCGAAGAACTGGCACCAGAACAGCGGAGCAAACCGCCTCGACAACAGCAGGGGCGATGGCATGCCATCCCATTATTGCAAAGTTCCCTACGGACTGCTCCCGGAAAAAAATCAGGCGGCCTTATGGCCGCCCGATTGAGCTTGGAACCAGCCCGTAACTCAGAAACGAGCATTTCCCTCATGTGATTCGAGGGTCATCGCAGCCAGAGCGAAGCACGCCGAGATGCCGATAACGATCATGAACAATGTGATCCACATAGCGCGCCTCCTCTTCCATGGGCGCAAAAGGTTTTGCGCGGGGGCAGTCCGGCCAAGGAAACGCGTGAGATGAGTTCCGGTTCCAAGGATCTGCGTCAGTAGCCAAACCGGATCGAGGATGTCAGGTCGGCCAGCAATATACGGAGATCGAGTTCCCGAAACTCCAGATAAATCCGGCGTAACCAACGCTGAATCTCGGCATGCGCGCTGACGGGCACGTCGACAGCGTCGGCCAATTGCGAGTTGGCAAATGAAAACGGGGGCGTCTCGATGTATCTGCGCAGGCCCGGCGCTAAAACCGGGATCCGCACCACGGGGCTGCCGCTCGCCAGCGGATATTTGTCCCGGTGCTGCGCCGGCCCGAGCATTTCATTGTGAACCGGCGCGAGCGTCGCGTGAGAGAACCGGGTGCGCAGATTGCGATAAGCATCGACCGACGTCTTGTCGGGCGTCATTGTGAAAAGGATCGCCACCCCAATGGACCGACTGCGGGCCTCTTCGATGAAGCCGATCTGATGCGTTACGGCGAAAAAGGATTCGAAGGATTCGTGACCGAGATCGATGATCTTCGTCGTATCTTCGTCCGCGACAAGACGATCGAACAGCGCGATCTGTCCGCCGATGTCGCGAATCGACGCCGTCGTGGTCTGTTCCGGCAGAAAGTGCTCAAGGGTTTTGTCGCCGGCATTGAGATCGAAAGTCGCGACAATACGGCCTTGCTGCTGATGAAAATCAGCAAGCAGACGTGCCAACAAAGTCTTGCCGACGCGGGGACGCGGTGATGCGACAATGGTGATGGAACTGCGGAATGACATCGCCGGACCGGACGCCGTCGCTCAATCGGCGCATTCGAGAAAGGGCTAACCGGCAGCCTGACGGACGTTGCTTTCCATCTTCGGCGCCACAAGGTCGACCAGCTTTACGCGATCGTACTCACCCCAAACATTGCCAAGCCAGTGACGAACATAGCCGCGCAGAACGAAGGAATAATTTGCGGCTTCGTTCTTGGCGCCCTTGTTGCCGACAAACGAGACGAACGGCACGCTGGCCACTTCCACTTGCTCGTACGCCATCTCGTTCAACTTCGGAATGCTGATTTCTTCGGCGCCTTTGATCCGCTTGAAGTACGCATTGTAGGTTGCGGGATCCCAGTCGAAGAACGTGGTGTTGTTGATGAAGTTCTTGACAAGGAAGTAGTTGGCGTCGCCCATCACGCGCGCCGTTTCGGCGATCTCCTCGAGCGAAGCGATTGACGGCCCAAGGATATGAAAAACCGCGAACGTGATCTGGCCTTTCTTGGCCGACTCCAGAAATCCGATGTCGGTCAGCGCTTGCAGGGTTGAAGACAGCAACCCGGCGCGCACGTCGATCACCGTCACCTTCGCATCGGCGCTGCCAAGAGTGTCGAAGATCTTCATTTGATCGGAGACCGACGTCACATCCACGACTTCGGTCAGTTCTGGATGAAACCGCTTGAGCGTCCCGCGTGGTGACTCCGTGTCGAAGGCGCGGGTCGGCGTTTGATGTGCGCCGAAATAATCGATCAGGGTGCGCGCGACGGTCGTCTTGCCGACGCCCCCTTTATCAGCACCGACGAGAATCACAGCAGGTTTGGCCATAGTACGACTCTACCGTATTGCCCAATCTTACGTTACTGGCGCGGGAGAATGACAGATCTTATTCGTCGAGTCGGTCCTCACGCCCCTACCTAGCCTCAAGTGCGATCATAAATTATAGCGCTATATCAAGCAATTGAATGAAGGCGCGCGCGCGGGGCCTGTGTACGACTTACTACAGGGTTGTGACGACCGGATTGAGCGGCTGGTGCCGGCGGAGGGATTTGAACCCCCGACCACCCGCTTACGAAGCGGATGCTCTACCGCTGAGCTACGCCGGCTGAAACCGCGCCACTGATATCGGCGCAGGTCCCCGTTGGCAAGCAATACGGCCTTTTCGAGCCTAGCGGAACAGTTGGCGCAGGCGTTGCCACGCATCGCTGGCTGGAGGTGTCGAAGTTTCGGGCACGGGATCACGGTCGAGGCTCGAATCAAGGCCAGGATCGTCGGGTGCATGCACCAAGGGGATAACAGGCTCAACCGGCTTGAATTTTTCTGGCGGCCGGGGTCTTGCGATCCTGCGCGGCTTTTCGGGCGGCGGCTCAGGCGGTGGCTCAGCTTTCGACCCCGGCGGGGTGATCGGGATCGATTCGGCGGCCGGCGGCGAGGCCTCAATGACAGGACGTGCGACACCGATTTCCGCGAGTGGAACCTTCCACTCGAACCCGTCGAGCCGTCCGTTCGGCGACACGGGTAGCCAGCGATCGGACACAACGCCTTCCGCGGTCCAAACCGGATCACCCGACGCACGCATGGCGCGCATCATCCATTCGCGCACGCGCCCTTCGTCGCCGTGTTCGGCTTCCTCGATTTCCGCCATCAAAGTCGCGACGCGACGCGTTGGTGTCGACAGATGCGGAGCGAGCGCCGCGCGCGCCGTTGCAAACTCACGCGCATCCAGTGCAGCCCGTGCGACCGCCAATGCTCCTTCGAGCTGATCAGGGACCTTACCGGCAAGCTTTTGCATCCGGGCAAGCCGCTCTCTCGCGCTGTCGCCAAGCCGCAGGTCGGCGTAGCTCTCGGCGAGATCGGGATGCGGATTGATCGCCCACGCCGCTTCCAGGATTTTTCGTGCCTTGCGCATATCGCCGGCCTCCGCAAGGCGCCGGCCCGCCAGTGCCGCCGCCGGTACCAGATCCGGTGCGAGCTTGACCGACTCGAGCACCAAGGCGCGTGACGCGTCGCGATCCGTGTCCTCAAGCTCATGCGCACGGGCGGCGAGCAGAACCGCACGCTTGCGCCGATAGTCCGGCTTTGCGAGCGCGCCTTTCATGGAATCGAGCGCATCGAGCGCCCCGGCCCAGTCGGCGGCCGCGCAGCGATATTCGAGGACGGCCTGCCCCGCCCAGGCGACCGGTGGCTGCAGCTTGGCGGCTTCTTCGGCCGCGCGCCGCGCCGCCTCCAGATCGTTGCGCCGCTGCGCCTCGATATAAAGTCCGCGAAGTCCCAGCGCACGCGTGTCCTCGCGCACGGTCATTGCCCGGAAGGCACGTTCCGCGCCGCTGCGGTCGCCGGCCAGTTGCGCCGACTGCGCGCCCAACAGCAATGCTAACGGATCGCGCGGCGAAAGTCGCGCGGCCTCATCGGCCGCTTTGCGCGCAACCCTCAAATCGCCAGCGCCAATCGCAATCAAGCCGCGCGTAACCGCGAGATAACCTTTCGTCGCGCGGCGATGCTTGAAAAAGAGCGATGCATATTCGGGCGAGTGCAAAATGACGCTGACGATCCACCAGACGGTCATCAGCACGACCACCAGCGCGACGACGGCGAAGAAGGCCACCATCAGCGAGGTTTCAATGCGATAGCCCATCCACGTGACGGAAACCTCGCCCGGGCGATCGGCGATCCAACCAACGCCGGCGGCGATCACCGCGAGCGACACCAGGAAAAGGATGATACGGATCATCCCGGTCTCATCGCTTGCCAAGTGCATGGGTGGTTTCGCTCGCGAACTGGCGCGCCGCGGCGAACGCAGCCTGCCGGGCCTGAGCTTTTCTGATCCAATCCTGCGCCGGTGCGCGCGTCGCAGCATCGAGCTTGCCAAGATCGATGATGGCGTCATCGATTGCGGCTTGTGCCGCTTCAACCTCGACGCGCGCCAGCACGGCAGACGCATCATCGCCAGCCGGCGCATCGACGGGACGGATACGCACGAGCTTGCCGGCGTTGGCTTCCAGACGCTCCAGGAAACCGGTCGGTGCCTGGGAAGATTTCATCAACGCCGGAAGCAGCGCCCGCAGTTCTTGCGCCAGCGCCACACTTGTCGGCGTGCCGCTGTTCGCAAAGGATATCAGCGGCGCCAGAACTTTTTCGTCGGCGCCAAGAGACTTCACTTCATCAAGTTCTGCGACAAATGGCACGCCGCTCAAGACCGCATCGCGCAATGCAGCAGCGCTCAGCGCGAGTCTCGCGGCATTGTCGGTCGGTGGTGCTTTGGCGACCTGCTCAAGCGCAGCAATACGTTTTTGAACGACATCGACCTCGCCGGGTGACAGACCACCCGCGGTATCCTTCGTGACGTCTTGAATGTTGGCACGCATTTGCGAGACCGCCTTCTCGGCGGCATCCGCCCGGGCGCGGGCTTCCGCCGCTCCGCCAGCGGTTTCATCGTTGCGTTTGGTGAGTGCTGTGAGCGCGATACCGAGCGACTTTATGGCGTTGTCGGCGGCAGACAGCCGTTCCGACACACTCGGATCAAGTGTCTGCGGTCGCGCGGCCGCGGCTTCGATTCTTGCGATGCGATCGTTAAATGCCGCGGTCGCGGTCGACTCCACGCGGTCCATTTCCCCGTTTTGGACCGGCAGGAATCCGCCGAACCAAAGAGCGAGAAGCACTCCTGTCATGGTCGCCGCGCCCGCACAGCCCGCTGCCAGCATTTGCCACAGCGCCGCTCCGCCCTGCGGAGATCCAGCATCAGTGCCCGCGGGATGGGGCTCGCGCTGACTTTCGGTCTGCGTTTCGGCAGACGATGCCCGAGAGGTCTGCTCAGGCTTTTCGCCTGTTTCGGCCTCCGGTGCCTGCGAGATCGTCGGTACTTCGGTCGCTTTCAGATCGATCGTCGGCGCCGCGCGCTTACGGCGGCCGCCCCCAGCGCGATTCGGTGTCGTTGGCTTATCGGCCATGCGCGTTTACCTCGGCGAATCGGCTCAACCCCGCAGGCAGGAAATAACGCAAATAACGCATATGTACCAGTAATCACGCGGACCCTGCCGCCAGCAATTCGATCAGCGTGGCTTCGTCCGGACGGGCAGCAATCATAACGTGAGTGGCGCCGGCCAGCGGTTCGGCAACCTGCGCCGACAGGCAAAAATGCTGTACCGCAAGCGCCGGACCTACAACACCGGCGCTCTTTGCCCCAGCCACATAGTTCTCTGCACTGCGACGCGAAAAATGTAGCACGGCATCGACCTCGCCGGCCTTGAGCGCATCGATCAGTGACTCCGGCAGTGGCGTGGTGACCGCGCGGTACACCACACGCATTTCAACGGCCATTCCCCGTTCCAGCAATTCCGCAACCAGGTCGCTGGCACGATCTTCTCCGGCGAGATAGAGCACGGGCCCTTCACCTTTGCGGCGGCTCGCTTCGATCAGTCGGACCAGTTCACGCACATCGCCACCGGCCGACGTGACGTCCGTGAACCCGGCTTTTCCTGCCGCCTCCGCACTCCGCCTGCCGACGGCAAGCAATGGGAGCCTGACCAGCGTGTCGCGCGCCGGATTGCCGGCAATTGCGTTGAGCGCGTTCGCGCTGGTGATGGCGAGCGCACTCCATTGTCCATCAAGATCAACCGCAATCGGTTCCACGCGCATCAATGGCGTGACCAGCACGTCGTAACCGCGCGCGCGCAGAGCGGCGGCGGTGCGTTCGGCGTCAGCCTGTGGGCGAGTCACGACGACACGCATGGTTCAATCAAAAAATCCGGGTCCGGCGCGATGCTTGAGCTCGCGTCCGGCCTCGCGGCCGATGATAATCGCATCTTTGCGGTGCCCGGTGCCGGCAATGTCGTGCGCGGCGCTGCCATCCGGTCGCGCGATCAATCCACGAAACTGCACCGCGTCGCCGGCAATCGTCGCGTGACCCGCAATCGGAGTCTTGCAGGAGCCGTCGAGCGCTTCGAGGAATGACCTTTCGCAAGCAACGGCCGTCGATGTGTTGGCGTGATCGATACCCGCGAGGGTATCACGAACGCGTTTGTTATCCGTGCGCGTCTCGATGCCGATCGCGCCTTGCGCGACGGCCGGAAGAAATTCGTCGGCACTCATGACATGCGTCGCGTGTTCGGTCAGTCCAAGGCGTCTGAGCCCGGCGAGCGCAAGAAGCGTGGCATCGACTTCTCCGGCATCGAGCTTGCGCAACCTAGTCTCGACATTGCCCCGCAGCGGCGTCACACGCAGGTCCGGGCGCGCGCGCATGGCGATCGCCTGACGACGCAGCGATGCGGTGCCGAGACTTGCCGCTTTCGGCAATTCGGCAAGCGAACGTGCCTTGCGGCTGATGAACACATCGCGCGGATCCTCACGTTCGAGACACGCCGCCAAAATCAGCCCGCCCGGCAGCACCGTCGGCATGTCCTTCGCCGAATGCACCGCGAGGTCGACGCGACCGTCCAGCAATGCCTCCTCGATCTCTTTGGTGAATAGGCCTTTGCCGCCCTCTTCCGCCAAGGTGCGATCCTGAATGATGTCGCCGGTCGTCCGGATTACAACGAGTTCAATCCCGTCCTCTTCCACACCCATCGCCGCGGCCAATCGAGCCCGCACCGCACGCGCCTGGACCAGGGCGAGCGGACTGCCGCGCGTACCGATGCGCAGGAAGGCTGTGGATTGCGCCATATAACCTCGCGATGCTAGGCGAACCGGGGGTCGGCCCAGCGGTCAGGACTAGCTATTATTTCGGCCGCCGTCACCTCGCCCGACCGGGCAAGGAATGAGGGATTTGATGATCGTCCTCGGCATCGAGACGACATGCGACGAGACCGCCGCCGCGGTCGTTGAACGATTGGAGGATGGTCGCGGCAGAATTCTGTCCAACGTCGTGTTGTCGCAAGTCAGCGAGCACGCCGCGTTTGGCGGGGTAGTGCCGGAGATTGCGGCGCGCGCCCACGTGGAAGCTCTCGACGTGGTGATTGCCGACGCCATGGCGCAAGCCGGCCGCGACTATGATGCGGTCGATGGAATTGCTGCAGCCGCGGGACCCGGGCTTATCGGCGGCGTAATCGTCGGCCTGACCACGGCCAAGGCGATCGCGCTTGTGAAAAACAAACCTTTGATTGCCGTCAATCATCTCGAAGCGCACGCGTTGACGGCGCGGCTGACGAACGGAACGGCTTTCCCATATTGTCTGTTCCTCGCTTCCGGGGGGCATACCCAGATCGTGGCTGTGCGCGGCGTCGGCGATTATGTTCGGCTTGGCACGACGCAGGATGACGCCATTGGCGAGGCCTTCGACAAGACCGCCAAGCTGCTTGGCCTTGGTTTTCCGGGCGGACCGCAGGTCGAAAAAGAAGCTACCCGCGGCGATGCAACGCGTTTTCGTTTGCCGCGTCCAATGCATGGTCGCAAGGATGCCGATTTTTCGCTCTCGGGACTGAAGACCGCGCTGCGCTTGGAAGCGGAAAAAATCGCTCCGCTCAGTGATCAGGATGTCGCCGATCTTTGCGCGGGGTTTCAGCAAGCGATCGTCGACGTCGTCTTCGACCGGCTGCGCGCGGGCCTGATACTGTTCCGTGCGCGCTTCGGAGCACCGACTGCGCTGGTTGCGGCCGGTGGCGTTGCCGCAAATCAGGCGATCCGCAAGGTCCTCAACCGTCTTGCCTTCGAGGTCGGGGCAACTTTGGTCGTACCGCCACCGGAGCTTTGTACTGACAACGGTGCGATGATCGCCTGGGCCGGATGCGAGCGACTGGTGCTCGGCTTGAGCGATCCTCTCGATACCGCGCCGCGCGCGCGCTGGCCGCTCGACGAAATCGCCGCCGCCGAGGGGACGCTGCGACGCACAGCAGCATACAAATAGGCGGACGGCAGCAACGCATGACCATTCAACGCATCGCGGTGCTCGGTGGAGGCGCTTGGGGAACGGCACTGGCCCTCACTTGCGCCCGCGCGGGACGAGACGTCGTGCTTTGGGAGCACGACGCGGACAATGCCGCGAGCCTCACACAGAAGCGCGAAAGCCGGTTCCTGCCCGGTGTACCGCTGAACGACATTATCAAGGTTACGCGTAACCTTTGCGAGACAGCCGGCAGCGAGGCGATTCTCGTCGTGGTCCCCGCGCAGGCCATGCGATCAGTGATCACATCGCTGGCACCCTCGCTGTCGAAAAACACCCCACTGATTGCCTGCGCGAAAGGCATCGAGCACGGCACGCACAAATTCATGACCGAGATCATCGCCGAGTGCGCGCCGCGCTCTCTGCCGGCAATTTTGTCGGGACCCAGTTTCGCCGCCGATGTCGCGCGTGGTCTGCCGACAGCTGTCACCATCGCTGCAGGCGACGGAAAAATCGCTCTCGCGCTGGCACATGCATTGAACGCCGGTACCTTCCGTCCCTACCATTCAACCGATGTCCGCGGCGTGGAACTTGGCGGCGCGACAAAAAATGTTCTTGCCATTGCCGCGGGCATCGTCACCGGAAAAGCGCTTGGCGCGAGCGCGCTTGCCGCTTTGACCACGCGTGGGTTTGCCGAGCTGGTGCGCTTCGGAAAGGCCTGCGGTGCGAAGACCGAAACCATGATGGGCCTGTCGGGCCTCGGCGATCTTATTCTCACGTGCGGAACGCCACAGTCGCGCAACTTCTCCTGTGGTGTCGCGTTGGGCAAAGGCGAGAAGCCAGAAACCGCTGCGCATGGTAAGTTGGCGGAGGGCGTTTTCACCGCACCTGTGTTGCTGGAAATGGCGCGCGAGAAGAACGTGGAAATGCCGATCGCGGGCGCCGTTGCCGCAGTGCTGTCTGGAAAAATGAACGTCGATGACGCGATCGAGTCCTTGCTTGCACGTCCGCTCAAATCGGAATGAAAGCCATGGCCTATTGGTTGCTTAAGACCGAACCCGACGAATATTCCTGGGATGACCAGCTCAAGCGTGGCGCCAAGGGAGAAGCCTGGACCGGCGTGCGAAATTTCACGGCGCGTCGGTACCTCAAGGAGATGAAAAAGGGCGACAAGTTCTTTTTCTATCACACCGGTGACGAGAAGCAGGTTGTCGGCATCGGCGAAGTGATCCGTGAATCGTTTGCCGATCCTGGCGCCAGAAAGGGCGAACCATGGGTCGCCGTTACGACCATCGCCGACAAGCCACTGCCGAAACCCGTCACGCTCGCAAGCATAAAGGCGGAGCCGAAGCTCAAGGACATGGCGCTCGTCAAATATGCACGTCTGTCGGTGCAACCGGTCACCGATGCGGAGTGGAAACTCGTCTGTAAAATGGGTGGCTTGAAATAAGGGGGTGGCAATGGGCTTTTCACACGCCAATCTCATTTCGATCCTGATCGCCGCGGTGGCTGCCTGGATTTTCGGGGGTGCCTACTATACGGCGCTCGGCAAGCCCTGGATGGCTGCGCAAGGCAAAACCCTTGAACAATGTAAAGCCGAACAGGACGGCAAATCCGGCTTCGCCAAGGGTGCCCCGTTTGTCATTGTATTTGTCAGCGAGATCATCATCGCCTGGGTACTTTACGGCATCCTTCTGCACTTGAATGTGTTTACGCTACGCGCCGGCATTATCTCGGCCCTCTTCTGCTGGTTCGGCTTTGTGCTGACCACGATCGCGACCAACAACGCTTTTCAGGGTCGTCGCGTCATGCTCACGGTCATCGACAGCGTCGGCTGGCTTGGTGCCTTCGTCATCATCGGCGCCATAGTCGGTTGGTGGGGTCAGTAAGAGCCCGGGAATACCGCGAAAGTAGGGGCAATCCGCGCCTTGTCGGTCGCGCAGGCACCGTCGCATAATGCAGCCAGAACGCGGAAACGAATAAAGCGCCCTCCGCGTAGTGGATGGGCCGGGAGGAAGTTCTATGTCCGACAAGATCTATGACGTTCCGGCCGATTGGCGGAAACGCGCCTACGTGGATGAAGCCAAGTACAAGGAAATGTACGCACGCTCGGTCAAGGATCCGAACGGTTTCTGGGGCGAGCAGGCCAAGTGCATCGACTGGATCAAGCCGTTCAGCAAGGTCAAGAACACCTCCTACGATCCCGGCAACGTGTCGATCAAATGGTTCGAGGACGGCACGCTGAACGTCTGCCAAAACTGCGTCGACCGCCATCTTGCCAAGCGCGGTGACCAGACGGCCATCCTGTGGGAGGGCGACGATCCGAAGGACGACAAAAAGCTTACCTACAAGCAGTTGCACGCCGAAGTATGCCGCTTCGCCAATGTGCTGAAGTCGCGCGGCGTCAAGAAGGGCGACCGCGTCACCATTTACCTGCCCATGATTCCCGAGGCGGCGATTTCCATGCTCGCCTGCGCCCGCATCGGCGCCGTCCATTCAGTCGTATTCGGCGGCTTCTCGCCAGACTCCCTTGCCGGACGCATCGAGGACTGCAAATCGAATGTGGTTGTCACCGCAGATGAAGGCGTCCGCGGCGGCCGCAAGATTCCGCTGAAAGCAAACGCTGACGCAGCCTGCGACAAGGCCGGCGGCGTAAACTCCGTGATCGTCGTCAAACGCACCAATGCGCCGGTCAACATGAAGTCCGGTCGCGACATTTATTACGACGAGATCGCGAAGACTGTGGGCGCCGATTGTCCTTGCGAAGAAATGAATGCGGAAGATCCGCTTTTCATTCTCTACACGTCGGGATCGACAGGCAAACCCAAGGGCGTGCTGCACACCTCCGGCGGATATCTCGTCTACACATCGATCACGCACCAATACGTGTTCGATTATCACGACGGCGATATCTATTGGTGCACCGCCGACGTCGGCTGGGTCACCGGCCACAGCTATATCCTCTACGGTCCGCTATCCAACGGCGCCATTTCGATGATGTTCGAAGGCGTGCCGAATTATCCGACTAACTCCCGCTTCTGGGACGTTTGCGACAAACACAAGGTCAACATTATCTACACGGCGCCGACGGCCATCCGCGCCCTGATGCAGGGTGGTGATGATCCGGTGAAGAAGACGTCGCGCAAGTCGTTGCGTCTGCTCGGCACCGTCGGTGAACCGATCAACCCGGAAGCCTGGGAGTGGTACTACCACGTGGTCGGCGATGATCGTTGTCCGATTGTCGACACCTGGTGGCAGACCGAAACCGGCGGCATCCTCATCACGCCGCTGCCAGGTGCAACCAGACTCAAGCCAGGTTCCGCAACGCGTCCGTTCTTCGGTGTGCAGCCGGAAATCGTCGACGCCGAAGGGAAGGTTCAGAGCGGCGCAACGAGCGGCAATCTCTGCATCATCGATGCGTGGCCCGGACAGATGCGCACTGTCTATGGCGACCACCAACGTTTCATCGATACGTACTTCAAGACCTATCCCGGCAAATATTTCACGGGTGACGGCTGCCGTCGCGACGAAGATGGCTACTACTGGATCACCGGACGCGTTGACGATGTCATCAACGTCGCTGGACACCGCCTCGGCACCGCCGAAGTCGAGAGCGCACTCGTTGCGCATCCGAAAGTTTCGGAAGCCGCGGTCGTCGGTTACCCGCACGACATCAAAGGTCAGGGCATCTACGCCTATGTCACCTTGATGGCCGGCGAAAAGCCGACCGAAGACCTGCGCAAGGAATTGGTGGGATGGGTGCGCAAGGAGATCGGACCGATTGCCTCGCCAGATCTGATCCAGTTCGCGCCGGGCCTGCCAAAAACGCGCTCCGGCAAAATCATGCGAAGAATCCTGCGCAAGATCGCCGAAGATGAGTACGGCAACCTCGGCGACACCTCGACTTTGGCCGATCCGGCCGTGGTCGATGACCTCGTCAGCAACCGGCAAAACAAAAAGACGGCAAAAGCGGGGGCTTGAGGTCGCCCAACCCGGGCGCAAGACGAAATCAGGGTGCGAACCGACCTAAATCTGTGAGTTACAAAGTTATTTTCGGGACAGTTCGCGGCGCGGACACAATTTTTCTGCAACTATCCGGGTATGGTGCGTCCGCGCACTTCCCCGCAGCCGGAAGTTCCCGGCCTCGCCGCTCGACGAATTGCCGCCGATATCCTCGACGGCGTTCTGCGGCGGCGAACTGCCCTCGACGAACTTCTTTCGGGCAAAAACGCACATCCGGGCTTAGCCGGACTTGCCGAACGCGACCGCGCCCTGATGCGCCGGCTCGTCGCAACCGTTTTGCGGCGGCTTGGCACGCTGCGACACTTGGTCGGAGGATTTCTCGAAAAGGGGTTTCCTTCCGATGCTCCGCGAGTCGAAACGATTCTGTTGCTCGGCGCGGCGCAGATTCTCTGGCTTGAGGTTCCTGATCACGCAGCGGTCGATTTGTCAGTGCGGCTTGCGCAGGCCGACCGACGCGCAGCGCGTTATGCGGGTCTTGTCAACGCCGTGTTACGAAAGGTGACGCAAAGCGCCGCGACAAAGTCTGTCGATGGCAGCTCCCGCGATACGCCGGAATGGCTGCTCAAACGTTGGAAACAAGCTTACGGTCCGGACACCGCGCGGGCGATCGCGACCGCCAACGGACACGAACCCGCACTTGATCTCACTGTAAAGCAGGATGCCGAATACTGGGCCGAGCGCTTGCGCGGTCGCGTATTGCCGACCGGAACCGTGCGCACATTGGCCCATGGCGCGATCTCGCTCCTGCCGGGATTTTCCGAAGGTGCATGGTGGGTGCAGGACGCGGCCGCGGCGCTACCGGTCCGATTGCTCGGCGACGTCCAGGGGAAACGCATCGCCGAATTGTGCGCGGCGCCCGGCGGCAAGACTGCACAACTGGCTTTGGCTGGCGCGAAAGTCAGCGCCATCGATCGGTCGCCCGCGCGCCTCAATCGCATGCGGGAAAATCTTGTGCGGCTATCTCTCAACGCCGAAACCGTTGTAGCCGACGCACTGGATTGGAAAGGCGGACCGTTCGACGGCGTGTTGCTCGATGCGCCCTGTTCGGCTACCGGCACGATCCGTCGCCATCCCGACATCCCCTGGCTCAAGAACGAAGCGGACCTCCCGGTGCTCACATCCCTGCAGCAACGGCTGATCGATCGTGCAATCGAACTGACGAGGCCGGGAGGGACATTCGTCTATTGCGTGTGTTCACTGGAGCCGGAGGAGGGTCAAAATCACATCGAAATGCTGCTTGCGCGCGATCCCCGCGTGATGCGGAGTCCCATTTCGGCACAGGAGGTGTTCGGCCACGCTGAATTCATTACCACCGACGGCGATTTGCGTACGCTACCGCAGCAATTGCCCGATCCAGACCCACGCTGGGCTGGACTCGACGGCTTCTATGCCGCACGGCTTACACGACGCGAGGTTTGATCGGCGGTCCTGATGCATATTGGCCCTTTACAGGCCCTTCGGTATCGTGTGGTTCGTGCGTGCGGATTCGCACGCGCGACAGGAGACAAACGCTTGACGATGCGGGTTTCGGTGGCGGAGCGGGCCAGGCTCTCCGTGCTCATCGGACGCCGTGCATTTCACAGCGTTGTTGGCGGGCTCAACGCACATCCACTGTTTCGCTGGCGGTTTGCCTCGACCAAAACCGACCGCCTGCTGATCGCGCCGCAGGATTTGCGCACCGCTGACGCAACCCGCGCCAGCGAGATTTATGCCGGTCGTTTCGCCTTTGCCGGCAAGGTGGTGATCAGCGACCGCAGGTCGCCCTTTGAGATGACGCCGCCTTCGGATGAGTGGGCGGTCACCTTGCTCAGCTTTGTGTGGCTGCGGCACCTCCGCGCCGCCGACTCGGCGATCACACGTTCCAACGCGCGTTCATTGATCGATGAATGGATCAATGTGCAGGGTGGCGGACATTCCACTGGCTGGCGCATCGACATCCTGTCGCGCCGCATCATCTGCTGGCTCAGCCAGGCGCCTTTTGTGCTGCAGGATGCGGACGCGCGATTTTATCGGCGATTCATCCGCAGCCTGTCGCGCCAGGTGCGTTACCTGCGCCACAACATCAGGGACTCGCGCGAAGGATTGCCACGCCTGCAGGGGATCATTGCACTCAACTATGCGACGCTTTGCATGCAGGGACAGTCCGGGTACCTGCGCGGCAATGTGCGCCGTCTCATCGAAGAATTGCGCAAGCAGGTCCTGCCCGACGGCGGGCACATGAGTCGCAATCCAGGCGCGCTGATCGAATTGCTGGCCGATCTGTTACCGCTGCGACAATTGTTTTCCGCGCGACAGCTGCAGCCACCGCAAGCATTGAACAACGCAATCGATCGCACCATGCCGATGCTGCGCTTCTTCCGGCACGCTGATGGAAACTTCGCGCAGTTCAATGGAATGGGGCCGACGCCGGTCGACCTTCTTGCCACGGTGCTCGCCTATGACGATGCGCGCGGAACGCCGGTGTCGAATGCACCGCACTCCGGCTACCAGCGCATCGACGCCGGGCAGACTGCGCTGCTGATGGACACCGGACCGCCGCCGCCGATGGAAATGAGCCAGGAGGCGCACGCCGGCTGTCTGTCATTCGAACTGTCGTGGAAACAGCACCGGTTGGTCGTCAATTGCGGCCTGCCCGCCGTCAACAAAGAGAACTGGCGACAGGTCGCGCGGGCAACGCCTGCGCATTCGACGGTTACGCTCAACGATCGATCTTCGTGCCGCTTCCTTGAATCGCTTTCAATCCGACAAATGTTCGGAGGCACGCCCATCATTTCCGGCCCTCGCGATGTGCGCATTGAAAGAGAACCCGGTACACCAACGTTGCGTGCGTCGCATGATGGATATGTCGGCGACTGCGGTGTCCTGCACACGCGCGCCATCAGGCTCAGCCCCGACGGCCGCGCGCTCGAAGGTGAAGACAGTTTCACGAGGCCCGACGGCCAACCCCTTCCCGCAGATGCCCCGGATGAATTCGCCATTCGCTTTCATCTGCACCCCGCGATCAAGGCAAGCCGGCTGGCCGACGGACGAGGCGTGATACTTCTGCTGCACGACCGCGACCTATGGACTTTCGCGACCCTGGCCGACACAGTCGAGCTTGAGGAAAGCGTGTTCCTGGCCGGCACCGACGGTCCTCGGCGAACCGTGCAGATCGTGATCTACGGACGGGTGGGCCAATCGTCGGCCGTACGCTGGACTTTCCGCCATACGCCGCCCGCCGCGCCGGGGGCCCGTCCTGACCGGGCGCAGGAGCCGGAACTGCCACTTTAGACGATGGCTGTGGATGCCCGGTGATGGGTCGCGGTCGCGAATACACTTTCGCCCGCCTGATGTGCTAGCTCGTGCGTCATGAGTAGCCATCCGCGGCGTATCACGAGAGCCCTGCTGTCAGTCTCCGACAAGGCTGGTCTGATCCCATTCGCCCGCGAGCTCGCGCTCTTCAATGTTGAGCTGGTCTCGACCGGCGGTACCGCAAAGGCGCTCGGCGAAGCCGGCCTCTTGGTCGTTGACGTCGCCGAACTCACCGGCTCGCCCGAAATGATGGACGGCCGCGTCAAGACGCTGCACCCGAAAGTGCACGGCGGACTGCTCGCGATCCGCGGGAATAAAGAACACCTCGCCGCGATGGAAGAGCACCACATCAAGCCGATCGATCTGCTGGTGGTGACCCTGTATCCGTTCGAAGCGACCGTCGCGAAAGGGGCTTCGTTCGACGATTGCATCGAAAACATCGACATCGGCGGTCCCGCAATGATCCGCGCCGCCGCGAAGAACCACATGGACGTGACCGTGGTCGTCGATCCGGCCGACTACGAAAAAGTCCTTGGAGAAATGGCGAGCCACAGCGGCATGGTTTCGCTCGAGCTGCGGAAAAAGCTGGCGGCGAAGGCCTATGCGCGGACAGCGGCCTACGATGCCGCGATTTCCAATTGGTTTGCCGACACACTGCACGACGATGCGCCGGACTACCGTGCCTTCGGCGGAAAGTTGATCCAGGCGCTACGCTATGGCGAGAACCCGCATCAGAGCGCAGCGTTGTATCGCTCGCCCGGCGAACGCTTTAGTGTGACGACCGCACGCCAGCTGCAAGGCAAACAGCTTTCCTACAACAACATCAACGACACCGATGCCGCCTACGAATGCGTCGCTGAATTCGATCCGGAGCGCACGGCGGCGTGTGTGATCGTCAAACATGCGAACCCGTGCGGGGTTGCAGAAGCGGACACTCTCCTCGACGCCTATCGCAAAGCGCTTGCCTGCGACAGGACCTCTGCCTTCGGCGGCATCGTCGCGCTCAACCGCAAGCTCGATGCCGAGGCGGCAAAAGCCATCACCGAGATTTTCACCGAGGTAATCATCGCCCCGGACGCCACTGACGAAGCGATCGAGATCGTCGCGGCGAAGAAGAACCTGCGCCTGCTGGTGGCTGGCGGTCTGCCCGACGCACGCGCCAAAGGTGTGACCGTGAAGTCCGTCGCCGGCGGGCTGCTCGTGCAATCGCGCGACAATGCAGTGGTCGACGAGATGCAACTGAAGACCGTCACCAAACGTGCACCAAGCAAAGACGAGCTTGCCGATCTGCGTTTTGCGTTCCGGGTCGCCAAGCATGTCAAGTCGAATACGATCGTCTATGCAAAGGGCCGCGCGACGGTCGGAATCGGCGCGGGACAGATGAGCCGTGTCGACGCCGCGCGCATCGCAGCGAGAAAGGCCGAGGACGCGGCAAAGGAGCTCAAGCTTCCCGCACCGCTCACCAAGGGTTCGGTGGTCGCATCCGACGCTTTCTTTCCGTTTGCCGACGGGCTTTTGGTGGCGATCGAAGCTGGCGCAACGGCGGTCATTCAGCCCGGCGGCTCTATGCGCGACGACGAAGTCATCGCGGCTGCCAACGCCCACAACATTGCGATGGTCTTCACCGGCACGCGCCATTTCAGGCACTAGCGTGCCCCGCGGGCGGATCAGTCTTTCGCCAGATCGCCCAGCAAGCTCGCCGCGACCGACAGCTTGGATAGCGTGAGGCCCGAGCCCGCGATTTCGTGGATCGCCGAACGGATGCGCTCGACTTCGGCCTGGCGCGGACGAACCCATTCCTCGACCGCGCCGGCACCGGCATGCCCGTTGCCGACCATGGCGGCGGTGAGCCGGCGCTCTGCGTCGCCGATCGAATCGAGGGCACGATCGAGCGCCAGCCGATCGAAATAATCGGACACCACGATATTCGGAACCGCATTGGTGACGCGATCGAGCTGGAAGAATGCCTCGGTCGCAAAATAGGTCGCGGCCACCTCGGCCACCGGTTTGCCGGCGCGATCCGCCACCAGCGCTATATCGGGCGCGGCCTTGAGAACGCCCAGGCTGCCGATCCGCCGCGCCAGCGTGTCGGGGACGCCGGCGTTGACGAGTTCGGCCACGCGCGCATCACGCGCATTCGTCGCCGATTTCGACAGCGCGCCGTCAAGCGCGGTTGCGACCTGCGCAATACCTTCGCGGTAGTGTCCGATGATCTTCTCGAGACCCTGCGTGAGATCGACGTTGCGCAGAAACCAGACCAGGCGATCGAGCAGGAGGTCCTGCACGGCGCCGTAAAGGTCGAGCTGGACCTTTCCCGATATCTTGTTGTCGAGGCCATCGATCTGGCTGTTGAGCTCGATCAGATCGTAGCTGTTGCGGACCGCGGCAAAGGCGGCAGCGATGGCCGGAGGCGACGCCCCGGTCTGATCGGCAATGCGCACGATCAGCGTTGCGCCCCCGCGGTTGATCATCGAATTCGTCAATTGGGTCGCGATGATTTCGCGGCGCAGCCGGTGTGCGTGCAGCGCATCCGGATAACGCTTCGACATTTCGTTCGGGAAATAGCGCTCGAGCTCGCGGCCGAGATAGGGATCGTCAGGCACCGGACTGTCGAGCAACTCCGTGTAGAGCGATAGTTTCGCATAGGCGAGCAGAACCGCCAGTTCAGGCCGCGTCAGGCCCATATTGCGTTTGCGTCTTTCGGCAATGGCCACTTCGTCCGGCAGAAACTCAACGGCACGATCGAGCTCGCCGCGCACTTCAAGCGTCTGCATCAGCCGCTGCTGGAAACCGAGGTCTTCAAGACCACGGCGCTGTGCCAGGGAGAGAGCGAGCGTCTGCTGATAATTGTTGCGCAGGACGAGTTGCGCCACCTCGTCGGTCATCTGTGCAAGAAACGCATTGCGCGCGTCCATCGTCAGCTTGCCGGCGCGCACCGGGCCGCTCAGCGCGATCTTGATGTTGACCTCGAGGTCTGACGTGTTGACGCCGGCGGAATTGTCGATCGCATCGGTGTTGAGCCTGATGCCGCGCTGAGCCGCTTCGATGCGACCGCGCTGGGTCATGCCGAGATTGGCGCCCTCGCCGATCACCTTGCACTGGATCTCGCCGCCGGTGACGCGAATGGCATCGTTGGCGCGATCGCCGACGGCTTCGTCGCTCTCGTTCGACGCGCGGATATAAGTGCCGATGCCGCCGAAGAACAGAAGATCGGCCGGCGCCTTGAGGATGGCTTTCATTAGCTCCTGTGGCGTCACGAACTCTGCGACACCGAAGAGCTTGCGCGCTTCCGCGCTCAGCTTGATCTGTTTCGAGGATCGCGGATAGACGCCGCCGCCTTTGGAAATCAGGCTCTTGTCGTAGTCCTGCCAGCTCGAGCGCGGCAGCGCGAACATGCGCTTGCGCTCGGCAAAGCTTCTCTTCGGATCTGGATCCGGATCGATGAAGATATCGCGGTGGTCGAATGCGGCGAGCAGTCTGATCGTATCCTCGCGCAGCATGCCGTTCCCGAAGACATCGCCCGACATGTCGCCGACACCGACCACGTCGAACGGTGTCTTGCCGATATTGACATCCATTTCGCGGAAATGGCGCTTCACCGATTCCCAGGCGCCGCGCGCAGTGATGCCCATGGCCTTGTGGTCGTAGCCGGCGGAGCCCCCCGAGGCGAACGCGTCGCCGAGCCAGTAGTCGTGTTCGACCGAAATCGCGTTGGCGATATCCGAGAACGTGGCCGTGCCCTTGTCGGCGGCGACTACGAGATAAGGATCGTCGCCTTCGTGCCGCACCACGTCGACGGGCGGAACTAGCTTGCCGTCAGCGCCGATATTGTCGGTGATGTCGAGCAGCGTCGAAATGAAGATCTTGTATGTAGCGACACCCTCGGCTTGCACGACATCGCGCGATGCTCCCTTCGGCATCAGCTTGGGCACGAAGCCGCCTTTGGCGCCGACCGGCACGATGACGGCGTTCTTGACCTGCTGCGCTTTCACCAGTCCGAGAATTTCTGTGCGGAAATCTTGCGGCCGGTCGGACCAGCGGATGCCGCCACGCGCCACTTTGCCGAAGCGCATGTGCACGCCTTCCACGCGCGGCGAATAGACGAAGATCTCGAAGAGCGGGCGCGGAAGCGGGAGATCGGTGAGCTTGCGGCTCTCGAACTTGATGGAGATCACCGGTTTGAGCTGGCCGTCTTTCTCCGTCTGGAAAAAATTCGTGCGGATTGCCGATTGCACCGCGTTGACGAATTGACGAAGGATCCGATCTTCGTCGAGACTCTCGACCTTCTGAAGTTGTTCCTCGATGCGCGTAATCATTGCGCCCTGCTCGGCGCGGCGTGCGGGATCGGCACGCGGATCGAAACGCGCGTGGAACAGCTCGACAATCTCGGCGGCAATGCCGGCATGTTTCACCAGCGTGGCCCACATATAATCCTGCGAATAAGGCACGCGAATCTGACGCAGGAAGCGTGATACCGCCCTGATCAGCGCGACATCGCGCCAGGCGAGACCGCCCTGCAGTGTCAGCGCGTTGTAGCCGTCGTTCTCGGCGATGCCGCGCATCACCATGAGAAACGCCGCTTCTAACCGCCCCTTGCTGCTGTCGAGATCGATCATGCCGCCGTCGGCACGTTCGAGCAGCATGTCGTGCAGCCAGGCACCGGCCTCGCCTTGCGGCTCGATGTGATAGGTTCGCTCGTCTACGACGCGAAAACCCATGTTTTCCAGCACCGGCACGCGTTCGGACAGCGGCAGGGGCAGCGCGAAACTCCATACTTTCAGGCCGACCGAGCGTTGCTCTTCCTCGAGCCGATGGTGGAAATCGACGCCGAGCGGTCGCTGTTCCGACAGCCCCTCGATCACGCGAATGTCGCCGGCCGCAACCGTCGGCGCATAGGCCTCGTGGAATCCTTCCGAGAACGCATCGCGATAGTGGTTGAAAATCTCGCGCGCCTTCTCCGATGGATAGAGCAGTTCGAGCGCGCGGCTCAGTCCATCGGTCCAGGTGCGGATGATCGCCGACACTTCGCGCTCGAGCGTCGCGCGATCGACGTCCGGCGATGTCCCGCTGCCGGAGCGGCCGATGATGAAGTGCACGCGCACCAGCGACCCTTCGCCGGGGAAATACGGATAGAACGCCGACACGCGGCCGATGAAGGCGCGCGCCAGATAGGCGCCGATCTTCGCGCGGATATCGCTGTCGTAACGTTCGCGCGGCACGAACACCAGCACCGAAACGAAACGATCGAAGCGGTCATGCCGCGCAAGCACGCGCACGCGCGGGCGCTCGTCGAGCTGCAGGATTGCCAGTGCGAAGCTGTAGAGCGTGTCTTCGTCGATCTGGAAGAGCTCGTCGCGCGGGTAGTGCTCGAGCACGTTCGCCAGCGCCTTTCCGGAATGGCTGCTCGGATCGAAGCCGGCGCGCGCCTCGACGGCCGCGATCTTGCGCCGCAGGTAGGGGATGCTGTGCGCCGAGCGCGTATAGGCGGTGGACGTAAAAAGTCCAATGATCCGATGCTCGCCGATCAGATTGCCGGAGGCATCGAAACGCTTCACGCCGATATAGTCGAGATAAGCGCGCCGGTGCACGCGCGAATGAATGTTCGCCTTGGCGACGATCAGCGGTCGCGGCTCCTTCAGGAAGGCCATGATCTCCGGCGTGAATTCGAGAAGCTCGGTGCCGCGCTTGAGCACGCGCAATTCGCGCGAGCGCATGATGCCGAGCGCGCTTTTGAAATCCGGTTCCAGCGCCTGCCCGTCCACGCGGTAGTCGCGCAGACCGAGGAAGGTGAAATTGTCGGCGAGAAGCCATTGCAGGAATTGAATGGCCTCCGCGATCTCATCGACCCGCAGCGGCGGTGGATTGCTTTTCAGTTCGCTGATGATGGCGTCCACGCGTTCGCGCATCGTCTTCCAGTCGTGCACCGCCACGCGCACTTCACCGAGCACGACCTCGAGCGCGCGCACCACCTCCTCGCGCGCGGCATCATTGATGACCGAAGCCAGATGAATATGAATAAAACTCTCGCGCTTGCTTTGCGTATCAGGCGCGCCGAGCGCAACCAGTTTGCCGTTGTCGCGCTTCACCGCGAACATTGGATGCGCCACTAGGCACACGTCGAGTCGTCGTTCGGCAAGTTCGCCCATCACCGAGTC